>Ga0265339_10000402_pt1 | contig 34136 bp, 35 predicted proteins | sample 4CB219metaG_FD_202085 | JGI IMG/M metagenome (GOLD analysis project Ga0265339, IMG submission 202085) | Rhizosphere microbial communities from Carex aquatilis grown in University of Washington, Seatle, WA, United States - 4-CB2-19 metaG | ecosystem: Host-associated > Plants > Roots >... | reverse complement strand
CGCAGGGATACTGTTGGCGGTCGGCGGGCTTCTCCTCATCGTCGCCACGCACTGGGGCCACCTGTTCGACTAGGAGACCGTCAGGGGCTATTCCCGCACGCTGGCGCAGCTGAGCGACTTACCGTCGGTCTCTCACGCGGGGCTCTTGTCGTCGTCCCGGTGCGGCTAACACTTCCCGCCGACACCGAGCCATGTCACTGGGGCGCGGATGTCGAGCGTCTTGACGTCGTCGATCTCGACTTCCCAGCGGCACAGGTTCGGGTGAGCGATTGGAACGGGAACAAGGTGATTGATGGCCGTGATGCGCTCTCTGTATTTCACCTGTGGCTCGGACGCAGTGGCGTTGTGGATCGCGAGGGCAGTTGCGATCTGCTGCTTCGCGATCTGGCATCCGTCGGTGCTTCCGTTCAGGAACGTTCCAATCTTTCTGCCGAGCCATTCGATGCTGAAGTCGCCGCCCACGTGGCGAAGGAACTGTTGGGCGGTCGACGTTTCGCCAGCGCTGACGGCGGCTGAAGCTGACGTGAGAGCGGCTTCAGCAAGCGCGACGCCCTTGCACTCGGCACCAGCGCTCTTAGCTGCGCCTAGATGGTCGGCGATGAACGCGGGGCCATCATTATTGGTGAGAAAGACTGTGCAGTCGTGAACCACGGATCCATGTGCCGTCCGGCAACTGTCCTTGAGCGGAGGTGCCGCCGGTTCTGTGAGCCCACCCTGAGGAATAGGGGTCCTTGCTGCGTTCGCGAAATTGACCATGAACCAATAGGCGGGATTCGTCCCGGTGGCAAAGGCGGCGGCGGTCATGTCCGGAGTGAGCGTGAGCTCGGGGCTCCAGGTTCCCATTGGAAGGTTGGGGGTGAGGTTCACTGGCTTCGCCCCGGAAGTAGTCGCAACCGCTTGCAGCTGTCCGGGCCATGTTTCGGAGTCGTACGCAATCCGGTGATCAGCCAGCCACCCGACGCTCCGGACATTAGGATCATCTACGAGTATCCGCGCATTCTCTCCGTCTGAATCGACCACGCCTACGCCGTTGATGTTTGTCCCTTCTCCCGCGATGTAGGCAATTTGCGTGCTGTCGGGCGACCACGCGGCATCTTCCGCGTTCGGGAGAATCACTCTCGGGAGTCCATGCTTTTGGTCAACGTAGACCCGCATGATTCCGAGGTCGCCCTCAAACAGGACCTGGTTGCCGTCGGGCGACCATGCGACTTGGCCGACGCCATCGCCGTTGGTCGCCGCTTGGACGATCTGCCGTGGGTCCCCCGGGCTCTCAACCGACACGATTGAGATCCCCGTCCCCCATTCGCCGATTCCGTCGCCAGTCACATACGCGATCTCTTTGCTGTCGGGCGACCAGGTGAAATCGGAGCTGGGGTACCAGTCCGGCACCGTGTTGGGAGTCTCCCCGGACGGGATCCATTTCACGGTCGTTCCGTCGAGAATCTCGACCCCACGCACGTACATCGTTCCGGCGTTTGTCGTCACCCTGCGGTCCGTGCCAAGAGCGATTAGCTTCCCGTTCGGCGACCACGCGAACTCTTTGTTCGAGGGCAGGTACTGCTGCGCGCGCCGACGTTCAGCGGCTGCATGAGCCGCAAGCCGGGCCGCGATCTGCCTGCCATCCTTCAAGCAGTGGTCCGCAGCTTCTTTCTCTTTCGCGGTCGGCGCCCGCTCAAAGCTCACCTCAGCGTTGCCGTTCGCGTACGCGCCGCCGGACATGATCGGCTGGTTGTCCACCTTCGCGGTACGGCGCGCATCCGTGGACGACCGGAAAAAGTTGATCTCAGTCTTCTGGTCACCGCGAGTAGCGTCCAAATAGTTCAAGTACGGGAACGTCCCCCCGTCCTCTTCTGCGGACTCGTTGTGACGCGTGACTCCCCATCCGGCATCCGATAAACAGGTCGCTGTCGGCTCCATCTGAAAATGTGCGCCAACGGCGGTCTTTCCGAGGAACATGTGAACGCCAAGAACCGTTCCACCGGTCACAACCACCACGCCGACTATGGCGAGCTTGGCCGGGGTCTGGAACGAAAGGAACCGCATGAACGTCCCATCGGAGTGGTGACACGTCGGTGCAATGACCCCTTAGGGTGATCTGTCAGCGGAGTGCCACGGTTCACAGACTTCGGTCTCGATAGTCCAACCCCCGCGAGTCTGAGCGAGCTGGCGTCATTCCTGAGTACTGGCGCAGTGGGTGGTCATCTCGCCCCGTCGAAGGGATACGAACCCTTGACTTGGTGGGCGAGGCTGTCTGTCGCCAGATGACCGGCCTAATGCGCGCGACGCTTGTCGACCGCGTATCGGATGACGTTGCGCCACGACTTGAACTTCTCCTCAAACGCCTGTCTTGACCCCAGTTGCGTGATGACGCGCGTTCCCTTCGCATAGCTGACGTAGTCGCAGCAATCTTCTGGCAAGTCGAGAACGAACGGATGAGGTTCCCTGGCGCCTCCTGCCTTGAAGGAGACGACAAGATGCAATGACCTGCGTGCCCGGGTAAGAGCAACGAAGAAGCCCAGAGGGGTGGAGCGCACCATGTTTACGTCGTCGCATCCGACGATGATCACGTGGTGCGCGGAGAGCCCTTTCGATCCGGAGATCGTCATGAGGCTCACCGGCCCGATCGCGCCAGCCATTGCGATCGCCTCCTCGTCCTCTTCGGTCATGGGAGCTGCCCCAATCGGCCAGTCAGCTAGCTCCTGGGCAAGCGCCGCGCCGTCCGCCAGCCCGAGCAGGTCGGCGAGGCCAGGCACAGCATCCTCCTGAGAATCCGTGCACTCCTCAAGCAGCTCGGCGACCTTCTGGGCGCATTCAATGAGCTCGCGATGTGAGTCCGCCGCGACCTCTGCGAGTGTCCTGCCGGAGCGGAGCGCATCGTCGAGCAGATCATGAACTTCGTCTGTGCCAACTCCCTCCACATGGAGCAGCTTCCGAAACGCAAAGTTGTCCTCCGCACTTCGACCTGCGGCTGCGTAGGAACGGACCCGTCGGTAGTCGTCCGATCTCGGTGACGTGTCACCTGCGTAAGTGCCCAGAAGGACTTCGAGCTCCACATCCTCGGTACTCGTCTTGTTACGAGTGAGATGTCCGTTGTGGCTCAACACGAGGAGAAAGGGGTCAGTGTCTATCCCTTCCCGTCGCCGCTGTAGGTACTCCTGGTACTCGTCAGCCGTGTCCTCAAGGAACTTCCGAACATAGTCCACGCCGGTCGCGGGCGTGGCCGCGGCCACAACCTGAACACGCCGCGCTCCCTCATCAACATTGACGGGCATGAAGATCTTGGTGATACCGCCCTCCGTCCTGTGCTTCGACATGAACGCGTCCGCCGCCCGGCAGATGAAGTAGCCGCATCGACTGCAAAACGGCAACATCGCCTTTGCGAAACTCGCGTCGTTGTAATGACCGCAGACGATCTCGGGGTCGGACGCCTTGAGCGTTTGGTAGATGGCCTGATCGTCATCGCCCGCCAGCACCAGGCCGTTAGCCTTCTCCGTAAGGCATCGGATCAGATGATCCTCGGCAGGGTTGAAGTCCTGGTACTCATCGAGAATCCAGCGCTGATGCTGAACGAGGGCAGGATTCTCTTCGACTGCGACGCGGGCCAACACGATGAGAAACGCGAAGCCGACAGCGTTATAGAACCCGCAGAGCTGGTTGTACGTCGAGCGCAGGGCAACCCATTCATCGGAAGCGTCCGGCGCTTCTTTGTGAAGCTGGTCCTGGAGCGCCTCGGTCGTGTACTCCGCACCCGGAATCTCGGCGTGGAAGGCACAAACATCCCGCCACACGACTCCTGCCCAGAACTCGTCAATGATCCTGACGTACTTCCCGAGCCTGCGTCTTGCAGTCCCGCCGTTACGCGAGACAAGGCTTCGCGCAAGGGCGTGAAGCGTGCTTACATCCACGCGTCTTCGGTACGGATCAGGGAGGGTTCGGTCGATGTCGGAGGTGAGATCGGCCACGAGCTTCCGCACGAAGGTCGCCACGTAGATCGCATCGCCGCTCTCGCCGAGCCAGTGCTCAATGCGGGAAATGAAGAGATGGCTCTTGCCTGCGCCTGGGCCTGCGACGACGAGCAGACGCTGCTGGGCACACCGCCCGATCGTTGACGCGTTGCCGTCCCGGTACGCGATGCGTTCGGGGTTCGACAAGAGTTCTAGAAGAGCTGCAACCTCCTCCAAATCAACGAAACACGAGCCATCGGTATTCAGTAGGTGGCGAGGCTCCAGCGGCACCACGCGACTCCCCTCACCCAGCAGCCGCGAGGGTGCGAACCAACTCGACGCCGTCAGCGATGGTGTCCGCGGTGATCTTCCATTTGACCTTCTCGCTGTACGGCATGAGGCTCTCGACGCGCGCTGGCTTGACGAGCTTGTTCAGGGGAGAGACCGACAGATGCTTCTTCCGCGGACAAAGCACGGCCCTCACATACCCGTGCTCGTCGAGCAGATCCCAGGCGTCGTCTCACCGATGAAACACGGTGTGCCCTACCACCACGTGATCGAGGATCTCCAGGCCCGTCATGTCGTATCTCGGCTCACGACCCAGACGCAGCGACGAAGATCGGCACCTGGAAGAACTTGTCGAACCGAGCAGCGCGCTCAACCGAGCGACCCACCTCCGCGGCCGTCGTACTCGCCTCCATCAGCCGACCGGCGCCGTTCCGTAGACGAGCTTGTAGAACGCTTCCCAGTTGGTGGCGATCTTCTGCTGGGCCGCGCGCAGGCTGATCTTCCCCTGGCAAACCCAGGCATGGGCGGCGTTTTCCAGCTTGTCCTTCACGTGGAACCCCGGCCGGGCGGCCGCCTTCTCGGGATAGAGGTTCGCTATGGCATTGCTCCCGCCGAGTTCGAGCGAGACGATATGGTCGATCTCCAACGTCGAGCCGTACGGCTTCGGCACCAACCCGTATTCGACCTCGACCGCATGCTTCTCCGAATCTGGCACGTTCCGGATCGAGCTCGTGTGGAAGCTCGACGAGCAGAGCACCGCCTTCGTCAATCCGCTGTAATACGCGCCCGGCGAGCAGCGACGATCGGGCTCGGCGCCGAGCTTGCAGCCGCTCGTCTTCTTCCGGGGGGCGAGCAAGACCGTCGAGCCGACCTTGACCGTCCCCGTGCTCGTGCCGGTCGAACCCCCACCCGTCGAACCGCCACCTCCGCCGCCGCCTCCGCCTCCCGACGTGAGCCAGACCGCGACGCCGCCGTGGTGCGAGCAGGTTCCCGAACGGTGCTGGGAGAAGCTGTAGGTGCCGTCCTTGCAGCGAGCCGTCGCTCCGGGCGGTGCCGTCGCCGGTGATGACGTCGACGACGCTGTCGCCACGATCGGTGTCGTCACGGCCACGGTCGAGGTCGTCGACGCGCTCGTCGTGGTGGTCGTCGGCGCCGCGGTCGTGGTCGTAGGCACAACCGTCGTTGTCGCTGCCACGCCCGTCGAGACCGTTGGCGGCGGCGGCGCCGGGGTCGTTGTGGGCGCTGGCGCGGCCGGGGTCAGCCACTGCGCGACCCCGCCGTGGTGGGAGCACGTGCCCGAGTGGGTCTGCGAGAAGCTGTAGGTGCCGTCCTTGCAGAGGGCAGTAGCCCCTGGCGGCGCTTCTCGGACGGCTGCCGACGCTAGGGAGAAGCCACCCAGCGCGCAACCCGCCAGAACGCCCATCGCCAGGAGTCGCCGCAACCTGCCCCTTCCTGTAGCCAGCCGTCAACAGCATGCGCCCGGCAGGCGGGGAGTTCAAGTGGCGAAAAGCCGTACCCGCACGGGGCGAGCTGCGGTCTTCCGCTACCCGCCCTCCCGCTCGGGCGGGCGCCAACGTCAGGCCGTCGGCACCATCAGCCGGATCAGTCGGTCGGCCATCGGGTATTCGGCGTGCGCGCAGGTCTGACACCAGTAGGCACCGAGCCGCCTGCTCCACGGCATCTCGCCGCCGCACGCCGAGCAGCGGTGACCCGGCTCGGGCACCGGAGGCGCGGCAGACGCAAGCGCTACTACCTCCTTGTCGGTCGGCTTACGGCCGAGGATCTGCTTGAGCGCGATGCGAGCTGCCTGCTCACGCTTCCGTTGGATCACCGAGTCGCGGGCGAGCAGAAGCCCAAAGCGCACATCCTCCTCTGCTATGACGCTCCGCTCGGCGCGTCGCCGAGCGGTCGCCCGCAGCGGCTCCAGCCCCGGCACCTGATCGGAGAAGGCAACGGCGCCGTAGATCATCGCTTCGTGTGTCTCCTCCGGAGAGGCAATCCGGGCGCAGTACGGGCACACAACCACCAGCCTTCCGCCCGGTTCTCGATGTCCCGCCCAGGTGATGTCGTTGGTCTGGCACTGGCATTCCTTACCGGAGAGCTCCTTGAGCTCGCCGCGCGCCGCCAGCCGCTCCCGCGTCTTCCCGGCGAGGGACTCGGGGGTTAGCCCTGCCTCCTTGAGCGCGCCTCGCGGGTCAAGCACCTCCTTCCCGGGCGCGCCAAGCACGTTGGCAAGCATTTCTGCAAGCAGTAGGCCGTTGACGAGCTGGATGTCCGGGTGCTGGGCGGCGAGCGCGTAGGCGCTGCGGGTGTAGTCGGACGTGGTGACGTACATGCCGAGGTCAGCGTTGTGGTGGAGCTTGGCCATCCCGATGAACTGCTGGAGGTCGACGGAGCCGACCTTGTGCGGGAGTCGGTACCGCTTGCATTGAACCGCCACCAGCTTGTTGTCCTTGTCGCGGAAGGTGATGTCGACAGAGAGATCACCGGAGCGACCGGTACGACGGACGTGGCGGAAGCCGAGCTCGCGCAAGATTGCCGCCACGGCCTCCTCAAACTGATAGGGGCTGAGCGCAAGCAGATCGGCGAGCTCCGCCCAGGGCAGCCGCTCTTGCCTGCGGCGTTCCCGCCACCTGTGCAGCCTGCCCACAACGCCTCGCGGCCTACGCTCGCAGAACCATCAGCGGGCGCTCCTGGCGCCCCCACCGCTGCGGTGATCCGAAGCTGGAACTCATCGAACGCAGCAACAGCATGAACCGCCGCCTACCAGTCCTTTGACGACTCCGCGAGCCCGCGTAGGAGGAGCACCTGCTTCTCCTCACGCGCTGTCCGTGGAGCGTTCGCAAGCGCCTCCAGGTTGAGCCGCCCCTCAGCGTCGCCGAATAGCTCGATCGCCTCCGCCTTGATCCGCGCCGACTCCTCCGCCGAGCGCCGCTTCACCAGCCAGGCGAGGATCGTCGAGGCGCGTACCAGCCGCGAGCGGAAGTCGGGGATGCCGCTGACCCGCTCCCAGAAGTCGTCCGAGCTCAAGACCGTGATGTCCGATGCCGAGCGCATCGGACCCGTCTTCGGGCGCCCTCCAAGCACGGCGATGTTGAGCTCAACCCGCTGCCGATGCCCGCGTAGCGGCCGTGCGCCTCTGCGGAGCGCCTCGATGTCGCTCTTACGCCCACCGGCGTTCTTCGTGTTCGGAGCCGACTGGATCGCGTAGAGCTGCACGACCCCGTCCGCGTCCTGGGTCTGGAGGTCGACGCCGCTCCCCGGCTTGATCCCGCCGCTGACGATCCGCGCCACCTCCTCCATCCAGGTGCCGATGTGCCCCTCGATCGCCGAGGTCTCCTTGTCCGCTAGCACCTGATCGGCCCACTCCTCGACCGACTCGACGCCGCGCACCGTGTAGATCATCGGGTTTCGTTTCGCCAGGTCGCGCCCGTGCAGCTTCTTCAGGTTCGCGGCGAGCGGCTGGGCGACGAAGTCGTCGAAGGCCTGCACGATCCGGTCGGTCTGCTTGTGCGGGAGCCCCAGCGTCGCCCGCACCGCCGGGACGATCGCCGTCCGCGGGATCGGCGCCAGGAGATCGCTGACGAGCTCGGTCTGCTCCCGCTGCTCTTCGCCGGTCATCTGCAGATTGTCAACGTGGTTACCCCCTCGCGCAAGCCGCCCGGCAAGCCAACTCGGTGGGCACCCCGATGCCTGGTAAGGGATTCGGGTGAAGGATCGGGTCATGCGGCAGTTCAGGGGCGCCGCTTTTCCGACAAGGAGACGGTTTCTATGCGGTTCCTCTTGAACCTCATCTGGCTCATCCTCGCCGGGCTCTGGCTTGCGATCGAATACGTCATCGCTGCCGTGCTCTTGGCGATCACCGTCGTCGGTTTGCCGTTTGCGAAGCAGGCGCTCAAACTTGCGGGCTATGCGCTCTGGCCGTTCGGGAGAACGCTGATCCCGAGCGCGGCCCGTAGCGTCTCGTTGAGCGTGGTCGGCAACGTGCTCTGGTTCGTGCTCGCCGGTTGGTGGCTGGCGCTCTCCCACCTGGTCACCGGCTGCCTTCTCTGTCTGACGATCATCGGCATCCCGCTCGGAGTCGCAGACTTCAAGATGGCAGGAGCTGCGCTAGCTCCGTTCGGGAAACAGATCGTTCGCAAGAAGGATCTCGTCTACGTACCGATGGGCACAGCCACCGGGACCCCGTCCGCGTAAGGCAGGGAGGCGGTCGTGAGCGGCATGAACCTTGACCCGCAACAGATGGGTTTGTGAGTGGCAGCCTTGTCCCCCCTGACCAGGGGGCCGATACTCGATGGGGTGACCACCAGGAAGCTCAGCCGCATGAAGCGCAAGATCGACAGCGCCAAAGCGCGCGACGCCCAGGCGGCGCTCGCCCTGGGACTGGCGGTTGCCCTGCTCGCGGGCTGCGGCTCGTCTACCTCCTCGCCGTCGGCGAGCAAAACCCCATCAACCGCATCGGTGGCCACGCCCGCGAGGCTGTCGTTCACCGCCCTGGTCAAGCGTGTGCGAACCGGGGTCGTCCGAATCGAGGTGACGACCTGTCAGGGCAAGGACATCGGCACCGGCTTCCTGCTTGGACCGCAACTGGTCGCAACGGTCGAGCACGTCGTGGACGGTGCGACCAAGATCGCGCTCAAGCAGAACGGCCAGGTCGTAGGCCACGGCGTCGTGATCGGCGAAGACCCCGCCCGTGACGTCGCGCTCGTCCACTCGGACACGCCGATCAACGGCTACCGATTCGCGCTCAGCAGCCGCGCGCCGCAACTCGGTGAGGACGTCGCGGCAATCGGGTTCCCGTTCGGGCTCCCGCTGACGGTGACCCGGGGATCGGTCAGCGGTCTCGACCGGACGATTCCGATTGCGAATCTCAAGCGCCAGAAGCTCGTCCAGACTGACGCGCCGGTGAACCCCGGCAACAGCGGCGGACCGCTGATGACCGACACCGGCAAGGTCGTCGGCCTCGTCGACCTCGGAACCACACAGGCGAACGGTCTCGCTTTCGCCGTTAGCGCGAATGTCGCCGCACCGCTGCTCCAGGCATGGCGGAACGCACCGCAGGCCGTTGCAGCCGCGACGTGCGCGACCCAGCCGCCCCCGGCCGTGAACGCAGCGCCCGCCCCGAGCACTACCAGCCAGGCGCCCTCACTGCTGACGTTCACCGGTCAGCACTTCATGATCGAGTACCCGCCCGGATGGGTCGTGCAGGCCGCCGAGCAAAACAAAGGAACCTACCTCGACACGACGATCCTCGACCCCCAGGACACCTCAGTGCTAATGCGGATCGACATGACGTCGGGGATCACGACGACGAACCTGCTGGAGACAGCGCGACCTGTGATCGACTCGTTGCGCAGACAGAGCGGCTACCAGGAGCTCGATCTCAGCTACACCACTTTCGAGGGCTACCGCGCGTTGCACTGGGAGTTCGTCGTCAACGAAGGCGGCCAGCTCATGCGCAAGGAAGACTTGTTCTTCATCGACGGCACCGACAACGGGTTCGGCATCCTCACCCAGGCGCCCGACTCCGTCTACAGCTCCGTGACCGACGGATTCGCCGCCCTGCGCGGCACGTTCATCACGTTCGGCTGAGCGAGTCGCATCTCGCGCTCGCCGCGCTCGGTGACCTCCGCTCGGGAGGCGGCAGCGTCGACATCCTCAAGCGGCTGCTACGTCGGGTGCGACCAACGCTGGTCCCGCCGACTCGCTAGGCAGCCACTTGGACCGGTAGGAGGAGACCTTCCGCGGGCTCCCTCAAACTGGGCTGGCGACCTTCCGCTGATGGGCCTACGCTACGGGCGATGGAGTCCACTCCACCGGAGAACCTGACGCCCTTCCCGCTCCCCGGGCAGGCTTTCCGGGCGACTACCCGTTCCGCCAGGGAGAGGCCGACGAGGCGTGTCCCCGGCGTGTCGGAGCGGGAGGTCATTGCGTACGTCGCCTGGCTCGCTGTCACCTTCGCGGTCAGCCTGGTAGCGACGCTCGTCATCGTCCACCACGCGATCGCGCTGCCTCCGAAGGCTGAACTGGCCAGCCACTTCCTGGTCGTTTGGGCGTCGACCTGGGGAGGCTCGCTCCTGCTGCTCTCGATTCTCGCGGGCGCGCTCGTCTTCCGGCGCACAACGGCCTGGGAGGTTGTACTGACCTGGCCCTGGCTCGTCGGGCTCACGGTGGGCATCGCATACTTCGCTGGGCTCACCGGGCAGATGGACGCGGGCTCGAAGCTGTGCAATGCGTCAGCGAACGGGTCGTGCGACACCGCCTGGGGGTTAGGCGCGATTGCCCTCTCGCTCGCCGCCGCGCTTGCACTCGGCGGCACGTTCATCACGGCCGCGACGCTGCGGCGGCTTCTGCCGCGGCTGCGCCAACGCGGTCGGGCCGCCAACGGTTCAGTTCCATAGCTGAGGCGGCGCCACTCCGCGCTGCGCGCTCAGCCGCGCCTGTCCGTTGGTGACGGTCACTTGCAGGATCGCGCGAGCACGGGCAGTCGCGGTTCTTGGCCAACTCTCGACGAAGGTGACCGTCGGCGCCGACCACACGTGCGTCACCGTCACACCACAAAGCCCGTGCAGTAGCTTCCCTGGGTACGGGCCTCCGGCGGGGATCGCGCAGCGGCGGGCGCCGATCTCGCTCGGAAACAGGCTCGCGCCGAGCGTGGCGATCGCGGGCAGCCGTTCGGCGATTCGGATCAGCCGCTCAGTGCGCGGCGTCCACAGGCCGCGCACGCAGGCGACGACGCTCGCCCACGGTGTCGGGCGGGCAAGCAGCGTCGGGTCGTCGTCGCAGCGAAGGAGACGTGCACTCCGATCGAGACCCTGCGCGTCGCGCTGCGCGGCCAGGAAGTAGACCGCGAGCGCCGCCCCGCCCGGCCAGCCGCAGTTGGGCGAGCCGCCAAAGCTCGCCGTCTCGCCGTCCCGGCTCGTTGTGACCGTGAGCTGCGGCATCGTCGGGCCACCGGCGCAGGTCGTTCGAGCCGGGAGCGGGTTGAGCATCGCCCCTGGGTGGCGAGCGATGTCGCCGCAGACACGCGCCGCGAACGGGAGCGTGCCCGACACAGGGCGGCAGCCGAGTGTGAACGAGCTCGTCTGCTGCTTGTTGCCGGTAAAGGTCGTGACACTGATCCGGACGCCGATCGCCGAATGTCCGCCACTGCCGCCGCAGCCCGCGACCAGGGCCAGAATCGCCACAGCGAGCGCGAGCCTCAACGGGCTGGACACGGTGGGGGCTGGTGAAGCGCGAGCTCGGAGTGTCCGACCGGACTGCACGCATCCAGGCTCGGAATCACAAACACCGCGCCCGTGTCCGGCAACCGTGAGGTCGCAAAGACAAGCCGCCCGGACGCATTCTGGACGCCGAGGTAGTAGCCGAGTAACGGAATCCGCGGCCTCTCCAACAGCCCGAGCACAGGAAGCGTCCAGTGCTTGAGGAAGGCGGCCGGGTCGGAGACGCGCAACGTGAGAGCGATCGTGCGCGCCGGTGTCGCGGCGACGCGCAGCTCAACCACACGGGCACCGTGACGACTAGCGGCGGCACTCAACGGAACGAGCTCGCGCTGGACAGCCGCAGTGCGCGGGTTCGAGCCGAACACCTCATAGGGACGCAAGCGGCTTACCGGCCCCTGGGTCTGATCACTTGCAGCCGCGGCGACGGCCGCGTGCGGCCAGCGGCCCATCAGACCCAGATAGGCGCCCACATAGAGCTGCTGCTCCCACTCCGCCCGCACCGTCTGCTCCCCAGCCGACGAGACAACCAGCTCAACACCCCGGACATGCTCACGGCGGAGCACCCTGGACGGACGCTGGAACACCACGCGACGGATCGTCACCCCTCCCACCCGCAACGCGGTCAGCCGTGCGAGCTGCCGCTGCGCCCGGCTGCCACCAACGATCACCACCGACGCACCCGCCCGCTTCGACGGCGGTGACGCACCCACACCCGCCGTCGCGCCCAGCACGAGCACAGCAAGCGCCCAACACCCAAAGGCCACTGACAGCCGTCGCGCCATCAGATCGACCCTACGACGCACGCGTGCGGAAACCATCAGCACCCTGTTCGGAAACGACGCTCGCAGAACGCGCGACGATCATCGCGGCCAGCCGTGCCGCCCAGGTACGGGCCGGAGCTCCTGCCGCCTCCAGGAGCGCGGCTTCCAGGGAGGCGTTGCGGCTGCGGCTGACGCCCTCAACCGTGGCAACCCACCGACCTCGCTCGTCACGCTCCACAAGCAGTGAGTAGCCGTCCGGTGTCTTCCCTTTCCAGATGCGCATCAGCCACCTCCACATACGTCACGGAGAACGACGTCTGTCACAGCACCCCGTCTCACAAGGTCTCGTCTCCACCGTCTAGAAGACGAACCCGTACGGTTTGATGTTCTGTCTCTTGATGTGACCGCTCTTGATCACGGCGTGGAAGCGCTTTCCGGTCGGGCTCTGTTCGACGAAGACGATCCCGGACGGCGCTGTGTGTCAGTAGCCGCTCCTGACGACGAGTTCTGGCGTGCGCTGTGCGCCCGGCCCGGCCAGGAGCGTGACCTGGACGTGCTTGCCGAGGCGGCCGCGGTTCAGCGTGAACAGGCACCCGTGTGCGTCGAGGGTGCCGTATCCAGCGCTGAGCGTGAAGCCAGGGTAGGTCTTCTCGATCGCGCGCTGGACGTGCCCGGGTTGGAGGGTGAGGATGCGGCCGAGCTTGGCCTCGCTCAGGCGAGACGTGTGGAACAGCATCGAGACGGCGACGATGCGGCCGTGGTTCGTACCGAACTGGATCTGGACGGTGCCGGTCCGCTGGGTGGAGCCACCGTAGAGGAAGTCGGGGATGCGGACGCCGTTGATCACCGTGTTGCGCAGGATCGCAGCCGGTTTTCCCAGGGCGGCCATGACTTCGGCCGGAGTGTCGCCGAGGATCGGCTGCCCGTTGAGGGTCGCGTTGCCGAGATCGAGGCGCTCCCACGGCCTGGCCGGGCCGATCGAGCCAGCCGGGGGCGCGACCACTCTCGGGCACGCCTGGTAGTGCATCGGCGGGCTGTTGAGGACCGCGACCGACAAGACGCGCCCCGAGCGGTCGTAGCTGACGATCTTCGAGGCGACCGACTGAGGCACATCGGCGAGGAAGGCGTTGTCGCGCAGAAGGGCTGGGATGACGCGCCCGTTGGCGAGGAAGATCTTGATCGCTGCCACCTGGTCGGCCGCGATCCCGGCCACGTGAGCGATCTGCGAGGGCCACACGTAGGTGAAGCTGATCGGGCTCACGCTCAACGGCTGGAGCCCACAACTGATCCCGCCGAGTGAGCCGAGCGCCTCGATCGGGCTGAAGCAGAGCCCCGGCTTCGTGCTGGTGGTCGGCCCGAAGGCATGGTGGGCGAGGCGCACGATCATGAAGACGATTCGATCCGGCTGCGTCGGGTCTGGCTGGACGGCGCGCGCGAACAAGACCGTGCCGAAGTAGTGCCGCGCGCGCGCGGGCAGCGTGTACGGCTCACCGACCGGCTTGCGCTGCGAAAGCCAGGAGATCGTGCCGCCCGCGAAGCGCGTCGTCGGCTTCGTAGGGCCGGGGAGTTGCGCTGGCGTGATCCGAGTGAATGCCATGTAGAAGGGCGGCTTTGGCGGTGGAGCTTGGGTGGTCACGCCACCTCCGGCGATGTAGGCAAGGCGGATGCGGCTGCCGTTGCCGAGCACGGCGAAGACGCCCGTGATCGCATCCTGCGGCGACGGGTTAGCGGCCGTGCCGCTCGGGTGACCGATCAGGACAAGGAAGGCGTTGCTCGTGACGGGTACCGACTGGGTGCCGCTGCGTTCGCGGACGACCTCGATTCGCTTGACCGTGTCGTCGGCGAAGCCATAGATGCCGGTCGCTGACACCGCGGGTTTGCCGAAGCTGAACCAGGCATCGTCGAGCACCACCGCAGGCGCTGCGGACTGCTCCAGCTCGCCCAGGCTTGCGCACTGGTTGTGTCCGCGGCCCGCAGGCAGATCAGCGCGCACGACCCGAAGACACAGGGAGCTGCCTGTACGGAAGCCGAGCAGATCGAACGTCTTGCCAGTGACGCTCGCCCGCGCGATCAGCCGCACTCTCGTTCCCAACGGGAACTGCGCGAATGCAGCCGCGTTGCGGTGAGCGAAGCCGCTCTGCACCGCTGCGGGCGCAGGCTTGCCCGGCGAACCGGTCAACCATGCACTGAAGCGACGCAGCCCACCAGCGGCCAGAGCAACCGCGACCGCCAGCACTCCCAGCGCGACAAGGGCGGCGAGCCCGATCGCCAACCGGCGATGCCACGCCACACGCCTCCGCCGCGGCAACGTGACCGGCAAGGCCACGCTTGCGCGCCGCAACACGTCCCTCCAGTCGGCGCCCTCGAAGCCGCCGAGCGGCGCAAGACGGCCGAGCTCGTCCAGGATCACCGCGTCGGCGTCAACCATGAACCTCTTCCTCCTTCACTGCCTTCCTGATAGCCGCATGCGCCGACGCCAATGACGCCGATACCGTCCCGACCTCGACATCGAGCGCCGACGCGATCGAGCGGTAGTCGAGCCCCGCGTAGTAGCGCAGGAACACAACGAGGCGTTGCCGTTCCGGCAGCGCCGACACGAGCGGCGATGCCTCCAGCACCGACGGCGCGAGCTCGTACTCCGCGTCGGCCTCTCGCCCGACCTCAACCAGTGGCCGCCGCGTCGCCTTCTTCGCCGCGTTCACGATTGCGCGCCACACCCACGCCTCCAACGGGCCTTCACCACGAAAGCCTTCCCTGCCGCGGATCGCATCAGCGAACCCGTCCTGGACCGCCTCGACCGCCCGCTCCCGGTCCCCGACGATCGCCCGCGCCACCTGGACGAAATGCGGAAACCGGTCCCGGTACAGCCGCTCGATCTCCTCCAGGCGCGGGTCGCGCAATCGGCTCATCTACCCAGGATGATCCACAACGTCGGTCGTTTGTTGAGTCCCTCTCGAACTCGTCAGCGGCAGGCTGAAAAATGGCGAAGCGCCTTCCCGCGATGCGGCCGGGAGGGCGAGGCAGACGACGACGCTGTTTGCCGTACCGGTCGAAGCTGATGAGCTTCCGATCTCGCGGGGGGTGTGCGAAACCACCGCGATGCGAGTGTCCCGCCGTCACGCAACATTGACCACTCGGCTGCCGCTTAGGGGCAGGCGGTCTCGCCCGCACCGATCGGGACTGGTTTCGAGCAGGGGTAGGTGCCGAAGTGCTTGGGATCGAAGGTCTGCTTGTTGAGCTGCTTCCCAGTCGCCGAGTACGCGACTGCGGTGGTGAGGCGGTGCCCGCGCGGCCAGTTGCTCTTCGGCAGCGTGTAGAGGACAAACCCTTCGACCGGATGGAGCACGATCTGTGTGCCGTCCTGGAAGCGGAGCTCGACGCGTTCGACAGCGGGCTTCACCTGGGCTGAGAACACGGTGAAGTTGGTTCCGTGGTTGAGCCCGCCCGCCATCGGCGCCGCCTGGTAGCGGGGCGGCGCGCAGCCTGTCCCCATCATCTCGTACCTGTATCGGAGCCAGAAGCAGTTGCCGCCGGTGCGTGACGGTGCGATCGTGATCGACGCTTGGCCGCTACGCAGGATGACGTGTCTCTTCGAGAGGTCGGCCACCTTGCGCGGGTCAAACCAGGCGGGCTTCGGGCGGAAGATCCAGACGACGCGCGCGAGTACCTCTCCGTGCTCGTCGAGTGCGACAACCGCCACGGGGCCGCCTCGCCGCTGCTGTCCACGTGTGACGTCGTAGAAGAAGAAGCCTGCGTCGATCGGCGGGCTCACCCAGAGGAGCGGCACGATCACCGTAGGCGCGTGCCTGAAGCGGACTTCGACGTCGGCGATGTTCTTGTCGTAGACGTAGCCCGCGAGCACCGTCGAGCCGTACCGTCCGAGACCGATCGCGCCGCCGTTGAAGTCGCCCGGCTCGTTGTGCGCGGGCATCTTCGGATCTGCGCAGCCTCCGCCGAAGCCGAAGACAAAGCAGAAGCCGCCCTTCCGCGTGGGCGCCACCCACAACGGAAACGCCACGCCGTTGTGTCGGTGGTAGGTCGTGACCAGGCGCGCCTCGCCTGCGATGACACGCGGACTCATGCCACGAGGCGCACCGACGTTCAGCAGGTCGAACTGGTGGACGACGCGCTTCGGAGCGTGCCTGGAGGAGAAGAAGTCGAGCACCGGCGGCGCGATCCCGAGCGCAGGCGCCACGAGGAAGACGATCGCAGCGACAGCCAGCAGGACGAGAGCGAGCGACCTCCGACGACCGAGCGGCCACCGGCCACGGACGCGCAGCACAACGCCGCGCCGATCGAGCCCGGCGCGGCGGACGACGTCCTGCCAGTCGGCGCGACCGCCATCCGGCAGCGGCAGCAACGCGTCAAGCTCGGAAACGATCAGCGGCTCGACGTCGATCATCGCTCAACCTCCTCCAGAGAACGCCGCAGCGCCCGATGCGCCGCGCTCAACGTCGCCGATACCGTCCCCACCTCGACATCCAGTGCGGAAGCAATCGCCCGGTAGTCAAGATCGGCGTAGTACCGCAGATACACCGCAAGCCTCTGCCGTTCCGGCAGCGCCGCAACCCACGCACGCACACCGACCTCGTCAACGTGACCGTTGCGACTCGCTATCTCCTCGACCGAGTCCAGCGCCTCCCGTCGAGCGATCCGAGCACGGCGAACCCCGAGCGCAGCGTTGAAGACCAGTCGCCAAACCCACCCCTCCAACGGCCCCTCGCCTCGAAACGAACGACGCTCCTTCAACGCCAACGCGAAGCCCTCCTGGACCGCATCGTGCCCCGCCGCCTCATCACCGACGATCGCCGTCGCCACTCGCAGAAACTGGCGGTAGCGAGCCCGATACAGCGACTCGATCTCCACAACGATCCGCTGATCTCGCCCCATCACACCAAACGATGCTCCCAAAGCCGCGCTTTGTTTAGTCCGAGCGAGCCGCAACAGCGCACCGTCGACGACCGGGGCGGGCGCGGCGTCTGTGACGATCTCTCGACCCGGTGGACCCGTGGGCGTAGCTACCGCAGTGGCTGTTCTTTCACTATGGCGCCGTTGACGTCGAGGGCGGTGACGCTGACGAGGTGGTCGTCCTTTGTCTGGTAGCGCGCCGGGAGGTCACCATCGCCGGACGGGTCGGCCCGCCACCACGCGGGAAGGTCGGCGCCATGCTCGGCAGCCATCTGCCGGATACCCGCGTCGCGGTTGCGTCCAGCGACGGTCACGGCCGCGGCCGCGCGGATCGGTGCGATCGGGTCGGACTGCCACGGCACTGCACCCTGACGCTATCGCGCTGTCGGCACGTCGGCGAAGCCTCCTCGTTGCTCGGTCGACTCCACAGTCGCCGGTGCCACGATGAGCGATCTCCTACCCGTGCTGGGAGCAGCTCGCGGTGGATAGGAGCCACTTCTCCGCCGCCTGCACAACTGCCTTGTCGGGCAGATGCTCGGACACGGCGACGTCAGGCCTGATCGGGTGCTTGTAGACAGTCCCGCGGCGGTCGACGTCCCATTCGACCGAGACTCGCACCGCGGCGCCGTCGGCCAAGCGGTAAGTCTGCGGGCTGTCGGTCGCCCCGCCAGTGGGGGCGCCGAAGCTACGCGTGTTCGGCCGTTCGCGGAAGGCGATGGCGACGGCCTCCCCCGAGCTGACCGTTGCCGGGCCGACCAGTACAGCCACAGACGGGGCCGGTGAGAACACGGCGACCTTCAGCGGCGCCGCTACGGGCTCGCCGTCACCGGAGAGCGTGCTGTCGCGGTAGGAGACGTAGAGTGTGGACCCCTTCCTAGCGACGAACCCGATCAGGCGGCCCTCGCCGAGGATCGGGCCGACGCTCAGGAGCATCGGGTACATGTCGCCGCCCGTGTTGGCGCGCAAGTCGACGATCCAGCCGCAGGGACGGTCCTTCGCCTGGAGCGAGGAGATGCTCGACAGGGCGGTCGACACATAGCGCCGCGAGTTGGGCGATGCGGGCAGCGATGAAATCGCAGGCACCCCGACGTACCCCACCCGTCGGTCGACGAGCGACACGCTGGGCGGCGGGGTCATTGTCGTTCCGGACAGCGCAGCTCCACCCTGGGCCGTCAACTTCGCGGTGAGCGGGTTCTCGAACTGGGCGTGCGCGTCGCCTGCCTGCGTGAGCTGACCGACCACATAGAGGATGGCGCCGTATGTGTCAGCAGTTGTCTTGGCAGCGGACGCCATCTTGCGGGCTTCGACGGCTACCGCATCCCAGCCGCTTGCCGGAGTGTAGATGGCATTGGCGCGCATCATCGCCAACGCGTGATCGAGGTAGACGCTCGGCGCGAGCGGGTTCGGCGCCGCCTTGCGGCTGGAGCACCCGGCCGAAAGCCCGGCGACCGAGATCACGACCAGCGTGAGCGCGACTGCCCACGCGGAGCGAGAGTCGGCTGGAGATCGGCCACGGCAGAGTCTCTTGCTCGCAAGAAGCGGTCGGGTTGTCACCGCTTCGCCGAGCAGGCCCGGGTGGACAGCAACCACTCCTCGGCGGCCCGCCTCACCGAGCTCGCCGACGCGGTGTAGGCGAAGGGCACATCGGGCTTGATCGGCTGCTTGTAGACGGTGCCGTCACGGTCGGTGTAGAAGGAGATCCCCAAGAACAGGGAAGCGCCGTCGGGGAGACGGTAGAGAGCCGTGCCGGTCGTCTTTCCAAGCGTCGGCTGGCCGAAGCTGCGCGTGTCGGGCCGCGCGCGAAACGCAGCGGTGACGAACTCCCCGCTGCTTCCCGTGAGCTCGCTGGTCAGCACGGCCACAGGCGGGATGGGTGTGAGGTCTGGAACCGTGAGCGGCGCACGGTCCGTGTAGCCGCCGATGGAGAGCGTGTTGTTGCGGTAGGAGACCCATACGACGGAGCCCGTCCGAGTGGTCGCGCCAGCCAGGCGCCCCTCGCCGATGATCGGCCCGACGCTCAAGAGCATCGGGCTGCTGTCCCCGCCACCGTTGCCGCGAAGGTCGACGATCCAGCCGCACGGTTGGTCCTTCGCCTGAAGCGATGAGATACCTGACAGCGCGCTGACCATGTAGCGGCGCGCGTTCGCCGACTTGGGCTGAGCCATGAGCTCGGGCATCACGATCGAGCCCAGGCGCCCATTCACGAGCGAGACTGTCGGCAGCACGGCGGGTGGGGATGCGCCGCCACCACCGGTGACTTCGTCGGCCGCCTCGGGGGTGATGAAGAACTGGGCGTGCAGATCGCCCGCTCCGTTGAGTGCACGGACCGCGTTCCTGATTGCCGCATAGGTGCCGCTGGCGGTCGTGGCCTTCGCCGCCATCTTGTGCGCTTCCGCGGTCATGGCTGGCCAGTCCACGACTCGGGCGTAGATGTCGTTGGCGCGCATCACCGCGAGCGCATGGTCGAGATAGACACTCGGCGCCAGCGGGTTCGGCGCCGCCTTACGGCTAGAACACGCGGTGGCTAGCAGTGCGATCGAAACCACTATCACCAGGAGGCCTACACGCCTCATGCAGACATCTTGATCTCACGCAGCGGGGGAATCATCGGCGATTCGCCGCAAGCGGACCACCCGGAGCCCGCGCTACGGGTCTTCCTGTCAGGGGGCGAGAACGCGGGCGGCTGCCGCGCACGACCCTGCACCCAGTCAGTCCACAGTCTGTACGACCACATCGCCGCCGCTCTTGTAGGCGAACGTGGCCACGATCTCGCTGCCGTCATCGAAGGGGCAGTTGACCAACTTCGGCAGCGACGGCAGAACGTCTAGCTCGGCAGCGAGCGCGGCGATCTCTCGACGAGCGGTGACCCGCCGCGACGATCGCAGGCGGCGTGCAGTCGCGGCCGGGTTGAGACCGTTGTAGCGGCACAACAACAGCGAACGGGCGCCTGCCCGAACGAGACTGGCCGAGGAACCGCCGCTGGGGACCGCGAGCCTGGGCGCAATCGACGCGCAAAGGGCCAGCGGCGCGCGACCTACCGCAGGCGCAGCCGCCGCGACACCGCAGGCGAGCGCGGCCACGACCAAGGCAGTCAACCAGAGCAGCATCCGATTCATCTCAGCGACGCTCATACGCCGCCGCGTCGCTCGAACGACACATGCACCCGTCCCCGGGTCGTCGGCGGAGCCACGCAGGCGAGGCTTGGGCGAGAGCGTTAGCGGCGAGGACCGAACGGGCCGACTGCTCGATCGGCGCCTGTCTCGGCGTCGACGCGCCGATCAAATGCGGTGCCTGATGGCGGAAACTGGCGACGGCCACAACGAGCGCAGCAAATCACCGCTTCGGAGCCGGTTGAGGTCTTGTCCACCCGCCACCGATGACCGACCACGGCACAGAGAACGACACCCAACTGCATCGTCCTGAGTCTACTCCGGCTCTGGTCGCCGGAATCGCAAGCGCGGGTAGTGTCACCGCCGGACTCGCCCGCCTTAGCGAGAGCTCGCACTGGCGCATCCGACGATGACCGTCTCCTGGCACGATTCCAGCGTGGTGAAGGGGCTTGTAGTTGCTCTGCTTCTCGGCACCGCCGTCTCCTCTTCGGGTGTGGTCATCGTCGCGGCGATAGAACTCGGGCAGGGACGAGCCTGGCGTAAGCCGAGGTTGCATACTCCAATTCGGTTCGACTTCGATCGTCATGGCCGACTGGGGTTGAGAGCCTCAGCGATGCCATCACCTGCGAGGTTGGCGCAGAGGAGGATGAGGACGAGGACGGTCGCGGGGCAGGCCCACGTCCACCAGCCAAGACCGATCTCGTTGAAGACGCCGATGCCGCTCTGCGTCACGTCGCCGATCAGGTTGCCGAGCGTTGGTTTCACGAGCGAGGAGACGCCTAGCCCGAAGAACTCGACCGTGGCCTCCAGCATGATCACCTGACCGAGCAGTGCAGTCGACGCGATGATGATCGGCGTGCTCGCGTTGGGGAGCATGTGTCGGAAGAAGATGCGCGTCCCTGATGCCCCGAGCGATCGGGCAGCATGGATGAACTCAGCGTCGTGGAGCGCCGCAAAGTGCGGGCGCAGAACGCGGGCCGCTGGTATCCAGAGGTAGAGGGTGAGTACGAGTGTGGCCTTCAGCACCGTGACCGGTTGGAGGAAGACGTATGCGGCGAGCAGCACCATCAGCGCTGGGAAGGTGGTGATCAGGTCGCCGATGCGCATGACGAGCGCGTCGAGCCAGCCGCCACGGTATCCAGCGAAGCCGCCGAACGCGACAGCGACGATGGTGGCGAGCAGGGCGGCGAGCAGCGCGGTCTGCTCGCTGGTGTACAGGCCCCAGAGCGTGCGGACGAGAATGTCGCGGCCGATGTTGTCGGTGCCGAAGAGGTGCCAGCCGCTCAGCATCGGAGCGTGATTCTGCCAGCGGGGGTCGAGGTTGATGCTGTTCGGACCTTGCGGCGCGAGCGTCGGCCCGAGCGCACCGAGCACGAAGACGGCGATCAGGATCACGATCGCGGCGACGGTGACCGGTTGCCGGAAGAGGCGGCGGACCGCGCGCCACCTAGGCGCGCGGTAGCCCGCGTCGGCGACGAGCTCTGGCGCTACGAAGACCTCTCGCCCGGAGCTCATCCGGCCTCGAAGCTCGCGCGCGGGTCGAGAGCAGCGGTCAGGAACTCGCTCAGGAGAGAGACCACGATCACGAGGCCCCCACTCATCAAGAGCAGCAACTGCATCGCATAGGTGTCGAGGGTGAGGCTCGTGCTGTTGAAATGCATCCACGCGACGAACACGTTCCCCAGTCCCAACAGCCCGAAGACGTAGTCGACTGCGAAGGAGGCCCCGAAGATCGCGCCAAAATCCGCCAGCAGCGCCGGGATGAAGGTCACCAGCGAGTTGCGCATCGCGTGCCGCAGAACCACAACGCGCTCCGGCAGTCCCTTCGCCCTCGCCGTCGTGACGTATGGCTTGCCGAGCTCGTCGACGAGCGCCGCTCGCAGATAGCGGCTGTGCAAGCCGACGAAGCCGACGGTGAGCGTGATCGCGGGAAGGGCTAGGTGCTCAAGGACGTGCGCAACGTAAGCGAAGCCGCTCCCCGCCGCTGGGCACCGGAAGGTGTGCAGGTCGATGCCGACGCCGCCCGGACAGCTTCCCGCCCAGCCTGCGACCGGAAGAAGACCGAGGCCTGAACCACCGGCGACCTTCCCCACCGCCTGTTGCAAGATGAGAGCGAGCAGGAACGCCGGTATCGCCCAGCCGACATACGACATGCCCCGGATGAGCAGGTCGAGCACAGAGCCGCCGAACGCACCCGCCAGCACGCCCAGCACCACGGAGACGACCAGGACGAGCACGAGCGTGACAACCAAGAGTGCGACCGTATGGCCGAGAGCGTTGAGAAGGAACGGCAACGGCCGACCGCTCAGGGAGTGCGTAAAGCTCCGCCCCGACGGCACGCCCCTCAACCAGCGCCAGTACGCGGGCAGAAGCGGCGTGCCCCGCAGTGGATAAAAACGCGAGGCGAAGAAGCAAAAGCTCACAAAGGACGCCACGAACAACATCGCCAGCGACAGAACAAGCCTGCGGACGAGGAACGCGGCCATCAGCAGGAACGCTGCACTCGACCATCTCGCATTGCCCCGCTCATGAGCCAGCCGTACGAGATGCTGTCGCTGAGCGGGCTACCGACATCCGTGCCCTTGACGGTGAAGGCCGGGCTGCGTACCCCGAAAGATCGACCGAGAACGTCAGCCAGGACAGGAACGCGGCGATGCCCATGCCGACGAGCCCCGTGAGGGCGAGGCCGCCGCCGGGTTGGCTGACGTCTTCGATGGTCGTTTCCGGTTGTTCGCCGGGTTGGTCGGCCGACTCCATCGACTAGACCTTTGCGTCAAAGGGCTTGAGACACCGGTTGGCCGCGCTCTTCTGCGTCCGGTTCAGATGGCCAGAGGTCGCCACGACCAACACGCGACCTTTGGCGACGAGCTCTATCCATCCGACCCAGGCTCCGAACACCGAGTACGGATGACCGAAGAAAGCGACCTCACCGCTTTCGCTTGACGTCGGGTCGGTGCTCACCGGCTCGAACTCGAACCGTGTGGCACCCGCGCGTGCAAGGCAACCGCGAATCGCAGCCGAGACCGCCCCTGGCGATGGGGCGGCAAACGCGTTCGAGGCCGCGGTTGCGGCAAGCGCAAGGCCTAGGACGAAAGCTGCGGCGAGTGTGGCGAGGCCGTTCTTCACGTCAGCATCGCCGTTAGGGGACGGAGCAGCCGCCGAAGAGACCAGCGCTGCCGCATGGATCAACGGACACCTGCGCGCTGGCGATGGCCGGGTCGAGGTAAGGGAAGCTGAAGCCGACCGTCGCGCCCGGCTGGATCGACGCTCCCGCTGGTGTCCAGTCGCCGCCGACGATGTTGCCGTTCGCGTCGTAGTAGACGGCGTAGATCGCCGCGTCCTGCGGCATCGCCTGCGCGTAGGGGTTCGTAATGCTCCCGGTGAGGGTCTGCGTACCGCCGAACGCGTCTGGGGTCAGGGTTAGCGCGGAGACGACGGGCAACTGCGCCTTCTTCGGGACGCTCTTTCCGACCTTCACGCTCACCTGCACCGAACCGATCGAGAGTGTGACGTTCGAGATCGTCAAGCAGCTCGCGTAGAAGGTCTGTCCTGCCGGGACCACCGTCAGGTCGATCTCGCTGCTTGTGAGCGAACGGCCTTCGGTGTCGGCGAAGGTCACCGTGACAACGAGGTTGCGCGCGTCGCTAACGCCCGAGGTGTTCTGGAGCTGCACGCCGCAGTACAGGAAGGTCTGCGAGCCAAGGGCCTCGGTCGAGAAGCCGCTCTTGACGACGTTGATCTGGGCAGGGGCGACGGGTGGCGCGCCGACCTTGAAGAAGCCGGTTGCGATGCCGCCGCCCGCTCTGCAAACGAGGATTACAGTCCATTTCCCGAGTGCGGAGTCAAGCGGTAAGCGGTAACTCCAGGCTCCTCGCCCGCTCGTGAGCATGTGAGAGGCGAGCGTGATGAGACGTGCGCTTGGAGAAGGAGAAGGGAGTATCTGGCCGCTGCAACGCGCACCCACCGGCCCCGCCACCTTGATCGTCACCGTGCCGCCCGGCGAGACAGTCGGGGTGATGTAGGTGATGCGCAGCTTCGTGCTTCCGGCGGAGGCAGCGCCAACTACCTCACCGCCAACGCAGAGCACGACCATCGCCAGCAACGCCGCGATCCGGCCCACACATTGACTCTAGGGAGCAGGAGGGGCGGCTTCAACAGTTACCGGCAGGCTGGCCGGAAGGATCGCGCGAATTGGCTGCTACAAGTTCTAAGCGCCGGACATCAGGACAGCCCGCCGCCCTTGCCTTTCGGACGGCGCTGCGTGAGGTACAGCAGGAGGCTTCGCGCGTGGTTGCCCATCAGGAGCGCCTCCGCGGCTCCGACCTCAACGGGGGTGGGGCTGGCGCCTCGGCCGTGCTCGCGAGGCGAGCGGATCGAGTCGAGGAAGCCGAACAACTCTTGATAGTTCGGTGGGATCAGACCGACCTCTCTCGCCCGTCTCGCAAGCGCTTTCAGCGCCACACCGTCTCCGTATTCGGCACCCAGCGCGTCGAGCGCGTACTTCAGGCCGCTCTCGACAGACGTGTAGTAATCGCCGACGGCATCAACCCAGTGTCGCTGCCTAAACTGGTCATCTCCTTCACGAAGTTCCTCAAGGGCTGACACCCATCCCGCGTCCTCAAGGGCTTCTTCACAACCCTGTGGATGCGACCCGGCCGGTAGCTCCGCGAGCGTTCGTGCTTCGCGTCGACCTTCGGTCGTCAGATGGAACTCTCCAGCGTTCATCAGGTCATCGCCCCATCTGTCGTGCGGAGCTGGCTTCCAGTCGGCAAGACCGTCCCGCTTCAGCTCGATCATCCTCGCGGTGAACTCCCCGAAGCTGCCCCACTCCAGGGGACCCTGGTTCGCGGCCTCGCGAAGCAGGTCGACGCCACCGTTCAACAGATGCCTGCGAGTCGGGTCGAGGCGGAGCTCCTCCAGAAACGACAGAACATCCTCGATCGTCAAGACGCGCGTCATGCCTGTTGATGCTACGGCAGGCTCACTCGCTCTCGGGGGCTTCGAGACCTGTTGCTACCGGCGCCCCCAGCGGCGCAGGAAGTCGTTCAGGATCGCGGTGCACGTTGCGTGCGCTGCTTGCGGGAGAGTGCAGGTCGCGCTGACGGCTGCGACAAGCCCGTGATTGTCGGCCGCCGGGTACCAGGTCACGAAGCCGTTTGCGGGGTTCCTGCCGCCGGAGGGGCTGCCGTTGCCCGAAACACCGGGTGGGTCAGCGAACGTGTGGAGATAGAGCCCGGCGCGCGAATCGCGCTCTCCGAGCGGCATCGGGATCGCGCCGCCGCACCTGTTGCCGCTCTGGCGCAGCGCGTAGGCAGCGTCGGCAAAGAACGTGCAGGCAAGAAAGAGCGGCCCGTTCGTCCCCGCTGAGGGAACCTGGGCGGTGACCGCCTGCTGCGGCTGGTAGCCGTTGACCGCGGTCGGGAAGAACCCGGCGTGCGGGTTGTAGACGGTGACGCTCATGCTGCCGTCGGCGCCGAGGCCGCCGTCGCAGTGCCAGGAGCGTGGGGCGAGGATAAGCAATGGCCCGACCGCGTAGAAGGAGAACGCGTGGGCGAGGCTTGGCGCCACCTGCGTTGAAGCTGAGCGCGGCGGCCTCGAAACTGGCCCCGCTCCCGACGTGACGTGACAGGCGACCACAGGGATGTGCGTGCTCGCCGAGGCAACGGAACTAGCGCCGAGCAATGAAACCAGCGCGAGAAGACCGACGACGAGGCGATGAGCCATCGCTAGGGATTCGGCGTCAGGCAGTCGAGGGTGAAGGTAGCGGCGTCGCCGTAGGAGATCAGGAACGTCTTCGCGGCACGATCACAGGCGACGTAGAGCTTGGCGACTCGCACCGGCACCGGGTAGTTGCCGAACGCGCCGGGCTTGAAGCTGCGCGAGACAAGCCGGAACGGGGAGTTGCGGGCGCTCGCGAAGACGTAGCCGTAGCTGGAGTACACGTCCTCCGGCTGGGAACCGTCGATCATCAAGCCTACAGTGAGGCCGGGCGGCGAGCCCTGACGGTATCCCGCCTTTCCGCAGCACCGTTATTGACTCCGTGCTTCTGGGGCCATAGAAACGACGCATGCAGGCGTTGCCGAGTCCGCAGTCCATCATTTCGTCGGTCGTCGCCGATACGATCGCAGGGTTTCTGGCGTCGGTGGGTCGTCAGGTGTGGCGTGGCTCTATCCGGCGACCTCCGGACGCTGACCGAGCGATCGCCGCCGCGGTCGAGAAGGCAGCACGGGAGATGCCGCTCCCGCCGATCGCGGACGACCCCGAGGTCGCGAGACAACTGCGAGAGTTCTTGACCCTCCCAGAAGTGACTGCGGTGGTCAGGCAGTTGTTTTCACTGTCGGTGATTGATCGAGCGAACGAGATGCTTGCGCAGCGGCAGAACGAGCGCGATTCGCCAGCGTACTCCGGCGAATCCATCGCGCCGCCCGTCACCGACCGCGGGGTGCGACAGCATTTTCGTCTACTAGTTTCGAAGCACCTTGCCGGGCCAGCTGCCCAAGCCCCAGCGATAGCGGACGCGCTGCTGCATTCGCTCGCCTCCGGAACCGAGAGTGCATTGCGGGCGTCTATGGCAGTTGGCGGTCTCGGGGCCGCCGACGCGATCGCAGCGGCTCGTACTCGGCTAGTCCTCGACGAACTCCGCCACGTTGTCCGATCAGCGGAGTTCTTGGCGTCAGCGCCGCAGCTGGACGTTCCGGCGGTTGTTGCCTTCGAGGCGGAGTACCGAGCGAGCGCCGCTTCGCAGGCGCATTTTCTCCGACCTCCGGACCTCGATCGCTCACGCAGAGTCCCACTCCGGTCCCTATATCAAGAACCGTTGCTCCTGACCCAGAACGGACCCAGCGCTGAGCCGCGCGAGCTTGCGCATGAACTGATGCAGGGACCGACGCGCATCGTTGTCTTGGGAGATCCAGGGGGTGGCAAGTCGAGCCTCGTCCAGAAGTTCCTGTTGGATGTCAACGAGGGCAGCGTCGCCCTACCTTCGCGAACGCGAACTGCGACACGGGTCGTGTTGCGCGATTACGCGCCGCACTGGGAAGAAGGACGGTCCATCCGAGACTTTGTCGAACTGGAGGCGCGAGCGACTCATCAGCTTGACGTTCCCGAAGATGCCTTTGAGTACTTGCTGCTCGCGGGACATCTGGCGATCGCATTCGACGGCCTAGACGAGATCCTTGATACGCGTCGGCGCTCCCAGATCGTAGAGGCCGTCAACGCGTTCGCGCGACATTACGCAACGGCGCCGATACTTGTCACGTCGCGCACCGTTGGGTACGAGGCGGCGCCGCTTGGTGAGACCTTCCGTGTGCTGATGTTGGCACCGTTCAATTCCGACCAAGTGCATGGGTATGCGACGAAATGGTTCGCGCTGAGTAGCGACGAACTCGCTGCGGAAGAGCGGCGGAGGCTCGTTAGTGACTTCATGGTTGAGAGTGCAGTCGCAGCGGATCTGCGCGAGAACCCGATGATGCTCAGCCTGTTGTGCAGCCTCTATCGCGGCCGCCAGTCAATCCCACGTAATCGACCCGAGCTCTATCGGAAGTGTGCGGTCCTTCTCTTCGAGCGCTGGGACTCCTCGCGTGGGATCAAGGTCGAGCTTCCGTTCGAGCACCACTTGAGATTCGCGCTTCAGCATGTAGCGCACTGGTTGTACACGACGCCTGATCTGCAAGACGGCGTGTCTCGCACAAGACTTGTCGCGAAGACGGCGGACTACCTGTGTGGCTCGCGTTTCGATGAAATCGGAAAGGCCGAGCGCGCCGCGGAGAGCTTCGTCGCTTTCTGCACGGGTCGCGCATGGGTGTTCACGGACGTTGGACTCGACCGTCATGGTGAGGGGCTGTACAGATTCACGCACCGCACGTTCCTTGAGTACTTCACAGCGGCGCACCTCGTTCGCTCGCTCGGCACATCGGCAGCCCTTCTGGAAGAGCTCTTGCCGCGGATAGCTCGCCGCGAGTGGGACCTCGTGGCGCAGCTTGCATTCCAAATTCTCGCGGACGAGCGTGAAGGCGCGGCTGACGAGCTGCTTGCCGGTGTTCTTGCAGAAGCCAGGACGGCCGCCGATCCGAGCTCCGCGGAGGCACTGCTTGAGTTCGTCAGCAGAACGCTCGACTACCTCGTGCCATCGCGCGCAACGATCCGCTCCGTCGTACGCGCGATCACGGCCTTTCATCTACGAGCAGCGACCTCCGAACCTTCAGGTCTTGCGTTCGCCGGTCTGTTAACCGCTGGAGTAGAGAATCGCGACGCGGTCATAGGAGGATTGACCGAGGAGCTGACGTCGGCGATGCACGGCGAGGATACGGACGTCGCGGTGTCTGCTGCATTGACGACGTTCGCGCTCGCGAAACACGTCGATGTAGCTCGGCGAAATTGGGACCAGGCGTACGAGCGTTCGTTGTGGCGCGAACAAAGCGATATCCTTATGGCAACTAACAGAGACCGTATTCGCGATCTAAGCGCGCACGATCCAGACGTCTGTCTCACGGCTGTTCATCGTGGCTTCCAATCGGTCATCAGCCTTTGTGCGCATCACGGCGTCCAACAAGTCTTCCGTACGCCGGTGGTGGGCAGCCCGACCCAGAGCCCTGCTTGGGGCCTTATCTGCGATGGATTGGCGGGGCCGTCCGATGACACACGAGAGACGCTGAAGGCGATCGCTCCTCTGTTCCTGTCGGCGCCGCGGCCGTGGATCACTGGTCGGATCGAGGAGACTCTCCTTGCGTCAGGAGAGCACTTGATGCTGTCCGACAGGACACTGAGTGAATGGGAACCTGATGCAGACGAGTCGTTCTCGCTGTTTTGCCTCCTTGCGCCGCTATTCGACGCTTCGCTGTACGGCCGCGTTCCGGTTGTCCGATCTGTCGAGGCGACGCTTAGGGATGTCGTGGGCAACGGCGGGGAGTTTGTGCGTCTACTTGGCGCAAGACGATCAAGAGCGTCGTCCGCGAGGCTCCGGGAAGATGCGCTATCGCTTGGGCTGAAGGCACCGCAGGCCGATTTCGTTGTGGAATGGTGCAGTGGGAGCGTGCTGCTTCTAGAGCCCCGGGAGTTGGCGCGCGATATCTATGGGAACCGCAAGAGCGCGTACGACTAGCTCGCCGGGGGCTGTCGGTGCTCGGCGCGGCGGCGGTCACGCTCGTCCTTGCGGGAGCAGTCGCCGCAGCGAGCTCGGCCTGGCCGCCAAGCGGCTACTACCGCTGGAGCAGCACGATCGCCTACAAGTGGGGGAAGGGCGGCTCCTGCTCACAGGACTTCATGGGCTGCGGGTGCTGGCACGTCTACGTGGTTGCCAAGAACGGCTGCCGCGACGGGCTCTTCGTGACGCTGAACGAGTACTCGCACGGCGCGGTCGTCGGCAACACGATCGCCGAGTTGCAGAGCCTGCCGCCACGCACCGCCGCCAACCTCGAACTGGACGCCGACCGCAGTGGTGCGCTGACCGGACGGCTCGCTCAAATCCGCTGCTACAGCTTTTGAGCTTCGTGCGCCACCGGCCGATAGGCAGTCCGAGAAAGGGATGTCCGCATGCGATTTCTCTTGAACCTGATCTGGTTCGTGCTGGCGGGTCTCTGGCTCGCCATCGCTTACGTCGTAGCAGCCGCGCTCTTGGCGATCACCGTGGTCGGATTGCCGTTCGCAAAGCAGGCCCTCAAGCTCGCGGGCTACGCGCTTTGGCCGTTCGGGAGACAACTGATTCCGAGCGAAACTCGTAGTGCTCCGCTGAGTCTTGTCGGGAACGTCCTTTGGTTTGTTCTTGCGGGATGGTGGCTGGCGCTTTCCCACCTGACCACAGGTTGTCTACTCTGCTTGACGATCATCGGCATCCCGCTGGGAGTTGCGGACTTCAAGATGGCGGGCGCCGCACTCGCTCCCTTTGGCAAACAGATCGTCCGCAAGAAGGACATCTCTATGCGCCAACAGGTGTCGTGAGCAGAACCCCGGAGCGCCCGTCCTAGAAGAGGCGCCGTTCCACACGATAGGAGCGGGCCTTGCGGCAGCGCGCCGACACGGGAAGGAAGTGACGGCAATGACGAAGAACCGGCCGACGTGGCGCCGAGCCCTGCTCGGGCTCGCGTTGATCGCAGCTATCGCGTTGATGGCCGCGTGTGGCTCGGGAAGCAAGACGAAGACATCCACGCCAGCTAAAGCAGAGGATGCGGGGGTTTACTTCGCTGCCTACGGCGTGTGCCGCCACGAGCATGGAATCGAAATGTGCCAGTGTCTTTCAGAAGGGATAGCGAAACGTCCGAACGCCAGCCAGCTCAACCTGGCGCTGCTGTTCGACGTCAATAACGGTCCGCTCTATGCGTGGTGGATGGAACTAAACTTCGATTGCGGGGTGAAGACCGGCGACTAGACGCAGAGGGCGGCTTTGCACGCCGTCGTTCCACTCGCTTCTCGCGGTCTGGTACTGCATCGTGAAATGCGCGAGTGTCGCCGGACATCCGCTTCGTCGCCCGTCAGCACGCCGACGACGACCAAGGCCGCGAATCCGTAGGAGCGCATCACAAGCTACGAACTGCGGTCTGTATGCCGCCACGATCTCGGGGCGAATGTCGCTCGTCGGTCGCTCACTTTGCGGGGACTCAGTCCTGCCCAAGAAGACGTGACGAACGAGGGCGACTGCGCGTGTCCATGCCGCGATGTACGTGCGCCGGTCGAGCAGCCTATAAGCGGCCGGTTCGCAGTCAATCACGGACCGAGCACAGTTCCGAGGACAGCGTTCACGCGGTCGATATATGCGTCGAGCGGATCGCGAGGCCAGCCCATGTAGGCAGCCAACGCCTCAAGCGACTTGAGGTAGGGGACAAGCGCCGCCCGGAGCAGCCGGTTCAAGAGGTCGGCCGAGACTTCCGCTCCGGCCATATCGGCGCTTGTCGGGTCGAAGTACTCGTATGGGCTCAGCGAGGGGTGGGTTGCCGTCGTGCAGAGGTAGTCGTACATGCCGACCCACTCGCGAGGATCACCTCAGCGTTGCGCGAAGTGCTCGATCACCTCAGTTGGGCTCGCAAGGCTCTCGCCCTCAAGCTGAAGAGGTTCGATCTGGAGCGAGCCGAACTCGGCGGTTCCTGCGCCCCATCGAGCCGAGGGTACGGGAGGGCCAGGTCATCATCGGTCGGGCGGGCGGCCCGGGTGCGCGAGAATCAGGCGCCGCCACTGAGCCGAGGGGTAACTTCGACTTCCATGCTTGACACGCGTCGCGTCTGGTTCCCTCTGCGATCGAACATCTCCTACTTCGACACGTCGAGCGGTCTCGACATCGAGAGCCGCGTGAAGCAGATGGCGTTGCTTTCGGACGAGCTGTGGTTCGAGCGGGGGATCGTGGAGGTGATGCAGGGGCAGAGCGGCATCATCTGGGAGACATGGGCGCCACCTGAACAGTTCTCGGAAGATCGAGTCCGCCGCCGACGAGAGGCCCCGCAAGGCGCGCACCCACCGGCCTTGCCTCTCACCGGCGGCTCGATCGTCAGGTCATACGTTGCGGAATACCACCTTCTTGTCGAGAAGGCGGGGCTCGGCAACGTCTCTTGGGTTCAATGGCCGCTTGGGCCGCCCGACGACGACGCCGCTGTCGCGCTCATGACGGCGGACTTCGACTCCTGGGACCCCCTATTCTCCCGCGCCTTTCCGACAGCCGACGAGCGGGAACTCTTCGGCGGGCATCTCCGCAAGAGTCTGAACCGCGATCTCGTCATGAGTGCGGCATACGCGATTCCGGCGATGATCGGCGAGTTGTACCGCCCGATCTTGGAGGTCAGGACGGGCACTGCCCAAAAGGGGATCGAGGGCGGTGCGATCGTCGGAACAGAGGCTCTCCAGCTCTGGGCACCGAACTTCACTGACCTCCCCTGGAAGCGGATCATCGAGCTTCACGACCATGAGGCAATCGGAGAGTTCCGCGCCAAGATCGCTGAGGCCGAGGAGCAGTGCGCGAACCTCTCCGGCGAAGACCGTGCGCTTGCGCTGAAGGACATCGGCTATCAGGCCGCACTCCAGAAGGCCGGTCGTTTGACACCCGGCTGGGTTGACATCGGCGTCGACGTCGCCGCGGGGGCGCTCATCGACATCGTGCCGTGGGGCGGGACGATCTACAGCGCAACGACGGGCATAGCGAAGGTCAGGCGCGAGCAGAGCGACTGGACGGCTGTCCTCCTGACGCTGAACCAGCAGAACTAGGGTCGCGACCCGCGGCGGTGGTTCTTGCGTATGCGCTCCTACTCCGGAGGCGGTAGTTCGCCCGATTCCTCGACAGCCTCGCCCGCGGCTGGCTCGACTCCCAGCAGCGCCGCCAGCCGACTCAACTCCGGTGCCGGGGCATCGCTGGCCTCCTGGAGCTTGGCCGCGACCTTCCCCGTCAGGTACTCCATGTTGGTGTCGCCCTGATCTCGGTGGAGCGTATCCGGGTGACGTTCGCCGAGATCGGCGACCCATCCGACTGCTTCCCAGTCGTCGTAAGCGACGAGACGTTCGACGACCCGTGGGAGTTTCTCGTGGGTTCTAAAGGCCGCCTCTTCGCCGAGGAAGTTCCCGTACGTCTTGAAGACACCGGCGCCGATCCCTTCGTGGTATTCAGCGAGCGCCGTGCACAGTCGTTCGGCGAGCACAACTCGGGTAGGTGCGCTAAACAGCCCCGCGAGCATGTCGAACCGTGACGCCTCCGGCAGCCACGCTTCTTCCTTCCCATCGGCGAGCGCCTCGAAATGGCCATGAAGAGCGTCCTCAAGATTCGAAGGATCGGACGGAGCATCCGGCGTACCGGCGAGCCGAATCGCGAGATCGAGAGAAGGGCCGCCGCTCGCACTACCGAGCTCTTCGTCCCAGGTGTCGCGAGCAGTCACCTTCACGATTCCGCTGGCCCAGGCCGTCAGATCGTGGAAGTAAGCGGCATCCGATCCGATCTTGTCGAGGAGGAGGTTGGCCAGCTCAGCGTCCTTCGAGGCGGACAGAATCGCTTTGCGCACGTCGTCTTGTCCGAGGAGCGTCTTGGTCAGGCGGATGAAGCCTTCGTCGCCGAGCACCTGGTGCAGGTAGCCCCACTCTTCTCCGTACTCGGCTGGCGACACCTTGAGCTGCGATGAACGCTCCAGCTCCTGAAGCTGGTGCTCGACCCACGGTGCTGAGGTGGGCTGTTCTTGGACAAGACGCACGAGCATTGCGAGCGCCTCGGCCGAGTGCTGAACCAACCACGCCTGATGGGCTGAGCTGATCTCGGGATGCGTTGCTGGATCTGCGAGTACGGCTTGGATCAGGGTCGCGCCCTCAACGGTCCGGCGTGGGGCTGTCGCGGCGGACGGAAGTGATGGGTCGGCGATCAGGGACAGCATGGAAGCGGCGGCCACAAGCTGATACGACGCGTCGTCGTTGGCGATGGCGACGAGGTGCATGAGCGTCCCATCCTCAGCTGCGGCAGCGATAGTCTCATCGACCGTGCCGTACCGTCGCGCCTTGTCGAGGATGTCCAGCTGGGTCTCAAGCTGCTTCCCGCTCGCGGGGTCGTTCTCTCTGAGCCAGTCCAGCGTTCCGGTCGTCAGAGCTTCGAGATCGACGCGTGCCGGACGTGCCACGACGACGTCGAGTGCATCGCTCACCGTGCCGAAGGCGTCGCTCGTCGCGGTCTCCACGAGTTGTGCGGCGATCGCCTCGGGGGCGGCCGTCGGCTCAAGCAACTCTCGGGCGTTGGGCTCCTCCTCGGTGAGGCGATGAAACGAAGCAAGGGCGGTCACAAGACGGTCGGGGGAAATCGTCAGTCTGATGGCGAGCGGTGCTTTGAACCGCCCTCGCCGGGCGAGTCCGCTGGAGAGAGCTGCCGCGCCCTCCAGCTGAAGACGACCATCCGCATCCGCTTCGCGCGCCTCCGCCTCCAGCCGCAACAGAAGCTCCGCAAGCGAATCGTCT
>Ga0265339_10000400_pt1 | contig 34268 bp, 30 predicted proteins | sample 4CB219metaG_FD_202085 | JGI IMG/M metagenome (GOLD analysis project Ga0265339, IMG submission 202085) | Rhizosphere microbial communities from Carex aquatilis grown in University of Washington, Seatle, WA, United States - 4-CB2-19 metaG | ecosystem: Host-associated > Plants > Roots >... | reverse complement strand
GTGATCGACGCGGAACACCCGACGCACGCAAGGGTTCGAGCGCGGGCTCATCGCTCAAGCTGATCGCCGCCGGCATTGTTCGGCCAGATCAGTTGAGGCAGCGCCGACCACCGGTAGCGGAGCACGCTCGGCGGCATACTCACCGGCGACGCGTGTGAGCCCACCCCGCTTGCCAAGCGCAGCGCCGCCCCCTTATGTCCGGCCTCATGCGCTTCGCCTTCGTCATGGACCCGATCGCGCGGATCCTCCCCGACAAGGACACGACGTTCATGTTCATGCTGGAGGCGGGGCGGCGCGGGCACGAGGCATATGTGCTCGGGCTCGACGATCTGTACGTCGAGCGCACCGTCCCATACGGCGTAGCGCGGCGCGCAGCGGTGCGCCGGCCGACCGACGCCGACCTGTCGCATCATCAGCTGTACGAAGAACGCGTCGCGCGGCTCGACTGGTTCGACGCGGTGTTCATGCGCAAGGATCCGCCGTTCGACATGGCGTTCTTCTTCGCCACGCACGTGCTGAGCTTGATCGATCCGACACATACGCTGGTGATCAACAGTCCGCGCGGCCTGCGCGACGCCAACGAGAAGCTCTACGCGCTCAACTTCCCGAGCGTCATTCCGGACAGCCTCGTGACGCACGATGCGCGCCGCTTGAAAGCCTTCATGGCCGAGCTCGGCGGCGAGATGATCGTCAAGCCGCTGGACGGCGCCGGCGGCAGCGGCGTGTTCCACGTGCGCGACGGCGATCGCAACCTCAACGCCATCCTCGAAGCGGTGACGCTCGACGGGCGACGTCCCATCATGGCGCAACGCTATCTGCCGGCCGTTCGTCAAGGTGACAAGCGCGTCATCGTGCTCGACGGCGAGCCGCTCGGCGCGGTGTTGCGCGTGCCGCGCGAGGATGAGACGCGCGGCAACATCCACGTCGGCGGGGCGGTGATGAAGAGCCCGCTGACGGCGCGCGACCGCGAGATTTGCACCCACCTGGCGCCGCGCCTGCGCGCCGACGGCCTGTGGTTCGTCGGCCTCGACGTGATCGGCGACTTCGTCACCGAGATCAACGTCACCAGTCCGACCGGCATTCAGGAGATCAACGCGCTCGACGTCGCGACCTTGGAAGTGCCGGTGATCGACTTCGTCGAGCAGCGCGTCGCCACCTTGTCGCGCTAGCCGCCCGGGCGTACGGGTCGCCTTGACCCCACGCACCCTGCCGGCTAACAACGCGGCTCGTTCGGCACACGGGCAGGTAGCTCAGTTGGTAGAGCAAGGGACTGAAAATCCCTGTGTCGGCGGTTCAATTCCGCCCCTGCCCACCTTCTTCTCCCGCTGAAAGTCAGCTGCCTAGCCGACCAGTGGAACCATCGGGGACCGCGCTGCCGCTTGCGCACCGCGGGCGCGCTCCGGGTGAACGAGATCTGCAGGCGTTTCCGTTCCCGGCCCAGTGACACCGTTCAGCGCGACTCGACGTCCGGCACACCGGTGAAGAAACAGGGGCCGGGGCAGACGTCGGTGACTTGGCCGTCGGGGCGCAGGAAGGCGTCGAGCTGGCGCTGTGACGCGTCGAGGCGGCGTACGGCTTCGTGCACGCCGTTGTCGTCGGACGGCGGCGTGTTGTCGAGTGGCGTCGCGGTGGCATCGACGTCGTAGGGCGCGAACGCCGAGCCGGCGAACGGCGCGGCAATCTCGGGCACACCGAACAGCGGCAGCGCGCTCGGCGCCGGAGCGGCCAGGCCGAGACTGCGCGCCTCGACCGCGCTGCCGATGTTGGGCACCTGCGCATCGTAGACGCCGATTTGCATGAGAATCTTCTTCGCCGGCGTGCCCGGCAGCGGATCGTCGATCAGGTGCGGCAGATATCCTTGCGGCTCGCCGCGATCCCAGAGTTGCTGGATCAGACCGAGCACCAGCTGGCGATCGAGCGCATCCGGATAGGCGGGATCGATCAGGCCGGAAAAGACGCCGGCGTAGACGCTGCGCGGGATCAGCAGACTGTAGTTGATGCCGCCGACGCCGAGCACGCCGCGTACCGTATCCGGCGTCAGCGCCATGTAGGCACCGCCTTCGATGCCGCCCATGCTGTTGCCGTAATAGTAGAGCTGCTGCGTATCGATCAGCGGCTGACCCTCGAGCTGAAACGCCGGATGCGTGACGAGCCCGTCGGGCCGGCTGAGCAGCCGGCCGAGCAGGATGAAGTTCAGCATCGCCTGCTGCAGTCGATCGGGAATGGCGGGGAAGCCGGACAGCTCGCGCAAGATGGGCACGAACGGCGTCACGTCCTCTTCCGACATGCCGATCCAATTGGTGCCGCCGACGATGAAATCAAAACGGTCGGCCAGTGCTTCGAGATAGTCGGTCTTCACTTCGTCTTGGCTGCCGAGCAGGCCGTGACCGTAGACCAGCGGGCGCGCCGGATGAGCGGCGCCGTCGGCGACGGCGGCGCGCGGAATCTCGACGAGAAACGATGCGCTGGTCGTGCCGGCCTGCAAGGGAAGACCGCTCGCGTCGAGATTCAAGCGCGCCGGCGGGGTCGCGCTGTTCAGGAACAGCGGCACGGTGAAGTGGCCGCTGACGCGGCGCAGGATGTGAGCGCTGACGTTTTCTTCGATCGAGTCGACCGTGAACGGCGGCGCGCCCGGGCCGTTGGCGGCGAGCCCGCGGTCGCGCAGCGCCAGCGCCCGCCGGGTCAGCGCGGCACTCGACGCGGTGACGAAATCCCAGGCCAGCTGCAGGTTGTCGCGCTCGACGCCGGCCTGCGCGAGTGTCGCGAACAACTGCTCGAACTGCGGGCGCCGCGCGTTGATCACGCGCACCGGCGTGGCGAGGCCATCGCGCAGGATCTGGAACGGGCGCTCCGGCTGAACCGGCTGCCCGTCGCGGTCGACCAGGTTGCGCATGGCGACGATGTAGTGATGCGCGTCGCGCAAGCGCACCGCCGGGCGGATGAGCAGCATCGGCACGGTCGAGTCGGCCGCGCCGGCGTCGAGCTCGGCGAAATGCGCGATGCGCTCGCCGGTCTCGGCGTCGAGCAGCACGGTCGGGCTGTCCGCCGCCAGTCCGCGCTCGACGGCGGTGATCGGCGGCAGCGCCGACGCGACGACGTCGACGCCGGACGGGAAAAACGCCTGGATGAGAGGCCCCGGACTGAATCCGTCCAGCGTGTTCCACTCCGTCGGATCGATATGCACGCCGTCGGCGTTCATCGGCATCGCGTCGCGTTGGTAGGCCAGGCGGAAGCCGGTCGGTGTCGTCGGATCGGTGCGCAGGAAAGCGCTGGACGGATACGGCAACAAGCACTTCGCCGCGATCAGGAAGTCGCACGCGACCGTCGCATCGTCGAGAGCGCAAAGCGGCTCTTGCGCCCGCACCGTCGGATCGTCGCAGGTAAGCGGCGTCGCGGTCGTGGTTGGCGTCGACGTCGCGCTCGCCGCGCGCGTCGCCGAGGCGGTGGCCGACGCGCTCGCCGCGGCGGTGGACGACGCCGTCGCGCTCGACGCGGCGGTACGCGATGGCGTCGGCGTGCGCATCGCGCTTGCCGTGACCGTCCGACTCGGCGTCGCGGTCGGGCTCGCGGCGCGCCGATCGTTGCCGCACGCGGCGAGGCAGAGGCTCACCGCGACCAGGGACAGCGCCGCAGCGGTTACTCGTGTGGTCACGGCAGAAGACTCAGCCGGCACCGTGCGAGCGACGCGCTGGCGGAATGAGCTCCATCTGCCCGGGCAGCGGGCGATCGGCGCGCCGCTTGGTGCGGCTCGTGCGGCCGGGATTGGCGGGCTCGAAGAACACCGCCAAATCGATGTCGAACGCATCGGCGATGGCCTCGAGATGGCCGATCAGCGGCACGTGACGGCCGTTCTCCCAGCGCCGCACCGTGCTGGCCGATACGGCGCCGACGCGCGCGGCGAAGGCCTCAGGTGACAGCCCAAACGCCTGGCGTAGCGCACGCAGGCGTTGCGGGTTCCAGCGCTGACCGCGTCCCATCGCTGGCGCCCGATATGGCGCATCGGCGGCGACGCCGTCAACGCCATTGCCATGAACGTAAACGGCCCCCGGATCGTCCGATCCGGGGGCCGTCGACGTGGATCAAGTGAAGACTACTGGCAGTCCGCGTAGAGCCCGGTGACGATGTCGCCGAGCGCGGAGCCGAAGAAGTTCACCACGCCGCGTACCTTCAAGCCGGTCAGGTCGCCGCTCTTGAAGCTGTCGCAGCTGATCGGATCGCCCTCTGCTTCGAGCGGCCCGGCGGCGGGCAACGTCGCCCCCTCGGTGAAGTTGGTATTGTTGATGATGCTGCTGGCGGTCCCGGTGGTCATCGCCACGCAGGTCGAGCCGACGGCGATTTTCACGTCCGTCCCGTTGCACGGAGCGGAGGTCTCGACGTTCAGGTTGGAGCCGAGGTTACACTGGAAATCGCCGGCGCGGCTCGGGCCGCCGGCCGCCGCGTCGAGGCACGTGCATTGGCAGATGCCGGCATTGGCACCGACCGGGTCCGGACCGTTGCAGGCACCGTTGTCGGGCAGGCAGCTCGCGTCCGTGGTGCAGGCTTCCATCGTGCCGAGCGAGCAGAAGCCGGTGCACGCCGCCGAAGACGTCACCGCGCCGATCGAGTTGCAATACGTGTTGCACGAGGTTCCACAGTCGGCGTTGCCGGTGCACGAGCCGGTGGTCGCGTTCGACGTCAGATCAACGCCCAACGGCAACCCACCGTCGCAGTCGATGCTCGCCGCGTCGCATGGCTCGGCGCTCTTCGCGATACAGACGACGCCGATGTTGGGGATGTTGACCGGATCGATCGTTTCGACGTCACAGGTGCACGACGCCAAGCCCGCGTCGCCGACGGCGCCGCAGGACAAGGAGACCGAACCGCTCAGCGCGAAGCTCAGCGGCACCGGCAGCGCCGCGACGTTGAGCGAGATGCGGCTGGCGTCCGGTCCGGGCTGCAGCGTGCAGGTATGCGTGCCCAACTCTTCGGCAGCGGTCGGCGTCGCCGTCGGCGTACCCACCACGACCGGTGGCGTATTGGTCGGAGTCGGGCCGGCTGGACAACCGTCCAGCGCGTTGTTCACGCCCTTGATGAGCTGCGCGATGTCGACGACGCCGGCGTTGTTGGCAAACGCCTCGCAAGCGCTCACCGGCGCAACGCCGAGCGCGATGTTCACGCCGAGGATCAGCTCGTTGATCGTCACTTGGCCGTCGCCGTTGCAGTCGCCGACGCACGAGGCCTCGGCGAGGACGCGGCCGGCCATCACCAGGCTCAACGCGCCGCCTACGGCCGCGAGCGCCCCAGCTCGCCGCCATGTTTCAAATGTCTGCATGATCTCCTCCTTTAGGTTTGCCCGAGTTTGGTGAAGCGTGCTGCCACCCACCCGCCAGCTTCCCCGAAGCCAGCGCGGTTTGTCTAGTCGATAGCCCGCTGGCCGGTCAAAGCAACCCCGCGACTTGCAGCCGAGCCGGCAGATTCGCAAAATGCCGCCGTGCCGGCCCGTGAAACGCCCGTTCGTCAGCCCGGGTGTCGGTGCGCCGCGGCGCTTGCCCGCCGGCGGCAGGCGCGGCCGTGAGCGAGCAAGCGAAGCGGCGTCGATCGCACGATGAGGCCGGCACCCTGCGCAACGCCGATCGCGCCCGGCTCCGGTACGCCGCGGGTCGACGCGTCGACCCGACGCAGCCGCTGTTCGACGCCGACAGCCTGACGCGCCAGATCAACCGCCATACCGTTCTGCTGCTCGCCGGCGGCCGCGCGCTGCTGCTGCAGATCGCCCACCCGCTGGTCGCCGCCGGCGTCGCCGCGCACAGCCGCTTCGAGCGCGAGCCGCTGCGACGCCTGTGGCGCACGCTCGACCTGACGTTGACGATCGTGTTCGGCAGCGCCGCGGCGGCGTTGCGCGCCGTGCGCGGTATCGAGCGCGCGCACGCGTCCGTACAGGGCCGCTTGGCGGCGGCGCGCGGACCGTTTGCGCGCGGCACGCCGTACGACGCCGGCGACCCGCGCCTGCAGTTCTGGGTGCACGCGACGCTGGTGGACAGCGCGCTGGTGGCATACCAGCGCTTCGTCGCGCCGCTCAGCGATGCGGCCCTGGCGCAGTTCTATGAGGAGTCGCGCACGACGGCGCGCTTGTTCGGCATTCCCGACGACCGCATTCCGCCGACCTACGCCGACTTCCGCGCCTACTGGCGCGGTATGTTGCGCGGACGCGCCCTCTCCATCGGCCCGGAGAGCCGCGCCATCGCCGACGCCTTGCTCAGCCCGGCGCTGCCGTTCGGGCTGCGTCATGCCGCAGGCCCGATGCGACATCTCACCATCGGACTGCTGCCGCCGGACATCCGCCGCCGCTATGGATACTCCTGGCAACCCTGGCAGGCGCGCACACTCGACGCCGCGGCGTTCATGGTGCGCACCGCGGCGCCGTTCTTTCCGTCGCTGGTGCGCGAGTTTCCGCACGCGCGCCGGCGCCGGCCAGTCGGCTGAGCATGCAGCGCGCGGCGCCTCTTGCATCGCCAGCGCCATATGAGAGGGTCCGCCGTTGAGCATGACGGGCGCAGATGGATTGTTGCTCGCCACCGGCGCCGCGGCGGTGGTGGACTGGCTGGCCGTCGCACGCGAATCGCGCCCGCTGGAATGGGTCGCCAAGCCGGCGACGCTCGGACTGCTGCTGTTGTGGGCGGGGCTGGGCCCAGGCGCGTCGTGGCCGCTGCTCGCGGCACTGACGCTGTCGCTGCTCGGCGACGTCTATCTCATGCTGCCGGCTGACCTGTTCCTGCCCGGCTTGCTGGCGTTTCTCTTCGCCCACGTCGCCTACATCGCGGCGTTCGACGCGACGCCGCTGTCGCGCGGTATCTGGTTCGTCATCGTGCTGGCGGTCAGCGCGCCGTTGTCGCTGCGACTCCTGCGCGCCGCGCCCGACGCCGCGCTGCGCGTTGCCGTCGGCGTGTACATGCTGGTGATCGCGTTGATGGTCGGCTCGGCGATCGGATCGGGCATGCTCATCGCGGCGCTCGGCGCACTGCTGTTCATGGCCTCCGACTCGATGATCGCGCTGAGCCGCTTCGTCACGCCCTTCGCCGGCGCGCGCCTGGCCATCATCGTCACCTACCACGTCGGGCAGGTGATGCTGGTCTGGGCCCTGCGCGGCTAGTGTCCTGTCCCGGAAGTTCGCTGACCATCTCGGCGAGCGATCGGCGGCTCTGGCAAGGCGCGCCGACGCAGGCATATCGGGAATATTCCGAGGAGGCGCAACGCCGCCAGGGGCGCCGAGGGCCGGCGAGATAGTTAGCGAACTTCCGGGACAGGACACTAGCGGCGGGACGACGCGCCGGCGGCGGCAAACGGCGCCAGCGCGCCGAGCATCGCGGCGTGCAGCCGGCCGTTCGAGGCCAGCGTCTCCTGCCCGTGCACGTCGTGCGCGGCGCCGCGAAAGTCGCTGGTCGCGCCGCCCGCCTCGCGCACGATCAACGCGCCGGCGGCGACGTCCCACGGCCCCAGGCGCCACTCCCAATACGCGTCGACCCGCCCGCAGGCGACCCAACACAAATCGAGCGCCGCAGAACCGCCGCGGCGAATCCCCTGCGTGGTCAGCATCAGCGCCTTGATCGCGCCGAGGTAGAGGTCGGCGCGCTCGCGGCGGTCGTACGGCGTGCCGGTGGCGAGCAGCGCGGCATCGAGGGTCGCCACCGCGGAGACGCGGATCGGCGTTCCGTTCAACGTCGCGCCGCCGCCGCGCCGCGCCGCGAACGTCTCGTCGCGCAACGGATCGGCGACCAGACCGAGCTGCATCTCGGCGCCGCGCGCCAGCCCGAGCGAGACGGCGAAATGCGGATGCCCGTGCGCGAAGTTGGTCGTGCCGTCGAGCGGGTCGAGGTACCAGGCCCACTCGTCGTCGCGCGGCCGTGCCGGCGCCGTGCCGGCGGACGCTTCCTCACCGATGACGCGGTGCGACGGAAACGCGGCGCGCAGATGCGCGCCGATCATCGCCTCCAGGGCGCGATCGGTTTCGGTGACCAGGTCGACGGCGCCCTTGTGCTCGACGCGCTGCGGTCCGCCGGCGACGTCGCGCAGATGCGCGGCGGCCTCGGCCACCGCGGCGTGCGCGACAGCGAGACACGCGTCGAGATCGTGCATGGCGTCAGGCATCACGTCGGCAGCCGTTTGGTCAGACTTCAGCATCCACCGGCGACGCCCCGCCCGACGCGGTCGCGGATCGTCGCGGGGCCGTTCGGCTCGACGCGATGTCTTCGCTGACGTTGCCCGACACGCAGGCGCAGGAGCGGTGCGCTCTCTGCGGCCGCGTGAGGTGGCGCGATCGAGTGGAGATCTACGGTCATCGGAGCTTCTCTTCTTGGAGCAGCGGCCGCGCCAGCGCATCGCGCCGCGCGCGCAGGGCTTTTCGCTGCGCCGCAGCGTGAGGCCTCGCACGGGCGCGGCGGCAAGGCAACGCGATCGCGGCGCGCGATTGCCGCTGCGCACCGACTCGACTAGGGTCTGCGCCTCATGTTCGACACGCTGCTGGCGCGCGGGGAGCACCTGGCGGAAGTCCAGGCGCAGCGCGCCCTGCTGCGGTTCTTGAACGGCGTCGACTGGCTGATTCGCGACCCGACGCATCTGGTCGGCCGCACGCCGTACGATGTGGTCTTTCAGCGCGACAAGTTGGCGCTGCGCCGCTATCGCGCCGCCGACGGCGCACCGCGCCACGCGCTGCCGGTGCTGTGCGTGCCACCGTTGATGGTCAAGCCATTCGTCTTCGATCTCTTCCCCGGTCGCAGCTTGGTGCGCTTTCTGTTGGACCGCGGCTTCGACGTCTTCGTCGTCGACTTCGGCGAGCCCGACGCGGCGGACGCCTACGTCACGCTCGACGACTACGTATTGGATTGGCTGCCGACCGCGTGCCGCAAGGTGCTCGCCGCGTCGGGACAGCGCGAGCTCTCGGCGCTCGGCTACTGCATGGGCGGCCTGATGATGCTGATGGCGCTGGGCGTGCGCGATCTCGGCGTGCGTAACCTGGTGACCATCGGCGCGCCGCTCGATGTCAGCAAGATGGGCCCGTTCGCCTGGATGGCGAAAATGGCCGGCGGGCAGGTCGAGTACCTGTCGCGTCGCATCGGCAACGTCCCCGGCGGGCTGTCCAGCGCCGTGTTTCGGCTGCTGACGCCGGCAAAAAACGTGACGCGCTACGCCGATCTCTTCATGAACATGTGGGACCGCGAGTACGTCAACGGCTTCGACGCCATGAACCAGTGGGTCGGCCAATTCATCGACTACCCGCAGGGCGCTTTTCTGCAGTTCGTGCGCGACTTCATGCAGCGCAATCAGTTGGCCGAAGGCAGCATGCGCTTCCGCGGCCACGTCGCCGATCTGAGCCACGTGCGCGCCAACTTGCTCGCTTTCGCCGGCCGCACCGATCGCATCGCGCCGCCGGCGGCGGTGCGCGCGCAGCTCGATCTGCTCGCCAGTCGCGACGCCGCCTTTCGCCTCGCGCCCGGCGGGCACATGGGCGTCATGGCCGGCCACCACGCGCCGCGCCACGTCTGGCAACCCACCGCCGAATGGCTGGCGACGCGCTCGCACGCTGGCCCGCGAGCGCGCCAGCCCGCCCGCGCCACGCGCGCCCGCACGCCCGCCAGACGGCGCGCGCAGCACACGCGGCACGCGGGCACGCACTGAAGGAGCACGATGCTGTTCGTCGCCGAGTACGAGTTCGCCTGGGAGGCGCTGTCGGCCGTGGTCGCCAAGCGCCTCGAGTGGGGCGATGTGCAACCCGAGAGCTTTCGCTTCGTCGGCGAATACGTCTGGCAGGATCGCGAGCCGCCGTTTCGCGGCATCGCCATCATCGAAGCCGACGACATCGACGCGCTGAATGCCTTTGCGCTGCACTACGGTCCGACGCTGCGCATGACCATTCATCCGGCCTCCGACGTCGCGTCGGGCATCGCGCAAGTGCGCCACGGCGGCGACGGCGGACGCCGCTCTGGCGGCGTGCGCAGTGGGCGCGCCCGTCGACCGCGCCCGCGGGAGGCGCGATGAGCACGCCGGCGACACCGGCCTGGATGGGCGGCATCGATCCGACCCGGATCGGCTTCCCGCTCTCTATCGAGCGCGGCGCCTACGTGAAGACGCCTGGCATCGAATACAAGGCGACGCCGCGCGGGCCGTTGCTGCTCGATGCGTATCGGCCGGCGGCCGCCGGCGCGCATCCGCTGGTGGTGATGATTCACGGCGGCGGCTGGGCGCGCGGCGGCCGCTTCGAGATGGGGCTGACGAAGTGGGCCGCCTATCTCGCCGCCGGCGGCCTGTCGGTCGTCTCGATCGACTATCGCCTGGCCCCCGCGACAACCTTTCCCGATTCATTTCAGGACTGTCTCGACGCGCTCGACTGGGCGGTCGATCACGCCGATGCGCTCGCCGCCGACACCTCGCGCATCGGCCTGTGGGGCGATTCGGCGGGTGGCCATCTGGTCTTGCTGCTCGCAACGTCGCAGACCGCGCCGCACTACGACGGCCCGCGCATGCGAACGCCGGCCGAGCGCCTGCGCGCCGTCGCGGCGCTCTATCCGCCGACCGATCTGGCGGCGCTCGACGGACTGGAGCAGCGCGGGCCGTTCGGCACGCGCACCGTGCGCGACTTCGTCGGCGTCGAGCGCGAGGCCGATCCGACGCGCTGGCGCGCCGCCTCGCCGATCGAGCACGTGCACGCCGGCCTGCCGCCCATCCTACTGCTGCAAGGCACGCGCGATCTGCTCGTACCGCACGTGCAGGCCACCAGCTTCGCCGAGCGGCTGAACGCGGTCGGCGCGCCGCACCGTTTGGAGATCGTCGAGGGCGGCTTGCACGGCTTCGACCGCTTGGCGCCCGAGGCGCGCGGCCTGGCGCTGATCGCCGATACGCGCGCCTTTCTGCAGAGGTATCTGCGCGCCGCCTAGCTGTCGGGCGGTCGCCGGCTTTACCTACGCGTCGTCAGCGTTCAGCCCGAATCGGAACCTTGCATCCGCCGGGTTTTGCGCAGCTCAGGGCCGATCGCTGGCAGCCACGGCGATTTGCTGACCAACGCCCGGTCGCTCGCCAGCTGGGCGGTGGGCCCGCAGACGCCATCAGAGATCGGCGACCTGTGGCAGCACCTCGCGCGCCAGCAGCTGCAGCGTCGCCGGCTCGGCGCGGTCGTGGAGGAAGAAGATCACGCTGCGCACCCCGCGCGCGGCGCACGCGCGCAGCCGCGCGACGATCGCTTCCGGCGTGCCGCAGTAGCCGCCGGCAGCCAGTCCCCACCCCGGCCCGGCAAAGCGCCGCTCGGCGAGCGCGCGCGCCGCGTCGAGGTCCTCGCCGCGCTCGACCAGCACCAGCACCGCTTCCTGCGTGACCGCCAGCGTCGCCGGATCGCGTCCGATGCGTAGACAAGCCGCATGCAGTGCCGCCAGCTTGCGCTCGAAACTGGCCAACGCGTAGGTCGGGCAATTCCAGGCGTCGGCATAGCGCGCCGCCAGCGGCAGGGTGTAGCGCTCGCCGGCGCCGCCGACGTGCAGCGGCGGGCGCGGCTGCTGCACTGGCCGCGGCAAGCTCGGCGCGTCGCGCAGCGCGTAGTAGCGACCGTCGAACGTACTGCGCTCGGCGGCGAACAGCTGCGTCAGCACGGCGAGCGATTCGCCGAGTCGCTCGCCGCGTTCGCGCGCCGAGGCGAACGGCAAGCCGAACGCGTCGAATTCGGGCGCGTACGAGCCGCTGCCGAGGCCGATGGTCAGGCGGCCGCCGCTGGCGTGGTCGAGCGTGATGGCCATCTTCGCCAACAGCGCCGGATGGCGAAAGGCGTTGCACAGCACCAGATGGCCGAAGCGCAGGCGCTGCGTCAGCGGCGCCAGGGCCGCCGCCGTCGTCCACGCTTCGAACGACGGCACGCCGGGCAGCGCCGGCGGATAGAGGTGGTCCATGAACCACACCGAGTGGATGCCGGCGGCATCGCACACCTGCACGCGCGCCCGCAGCTCGTCCCAGGTGAAGCCGACCTGCGGAATATAGACGCCGATTTCCATGCCGCGGCGCGGACCGTACGCAAGGCTCGACGCGAAGAAAAGGCGCAGGCGCGACACTGGTCGGCCCCGATGATTTGCGCTAGGTCCGAGCGCTATGAGCACGCACGTCGAGAACCTCGCTTTGCCGCTGCCCACCATCGTCATCGGCTCCGAGGAGCACAAAGAGCTCTTCTGCCGCACGTTCATCGAGACGCACGATCCGTACGACGTGGAGCAGATCGCCTGGCCGGAGCTCGACGACGCCGCCGTACAGCGACTGCGCAGCATGCCGTTCTGGCAGGAGGCGATCTCCACCGAGGCCGATGTCGCACGCAAAGTACAAGCGCTGGCCCCGCTGGAGCCGGATCCGCTGCTGCGCGAAGCGATCGCCCTGAACGGTCTCGAGGAAGGGCGCCACTCGGCGATGCTCGACCGCATGCTGGCGCACTACGGCATCGACCGCCCGGCCGTTCGCGAGGAACCGCGCTCGACGGACGCTTTGTGGGACTTCATGCGCGTCGGCTACGGCGAGTGCTTCGATTCGTTCTTCGCTTTCGGGCTCTTCAAGCTGGCCGGCGACTCGGGCTTGTTTCCACCCGCCTTGCTCAAAGCGGTGGAGCCGATCATGCGCGAAGAGGCGCGGCACATTCTCTTCTTCGTCAACTGGATCGCGTACTGTCGCGCGCACCAGCCGGCCGCCGGCAAGCTCCTGCACATGGGGCGTTGTTCGCTGGCGCTGTGGTTGCAGGTGTGGTCGCGCATCAAGACGGCGATCAGCGCGGCGCGCGGCGGTGGCGACGGCGGCGCCAGCCAGGACGAGGACTTCATGCTCGGCGTGAAAGATTCGCTCGACGTCGTCAGCTCGCCGCGCCAGTTCCTGCACGTCTGCCTGCGCGAGAACGACCTGCGCTTGGCGCCGTACGATCCGCGCCTGCTGCGTCCGACGTTCGTGCCGGGCATCGCGCGCGCGCTGGCGCGCATCGTTCCGTAGCGCCGGCCGGCGCGCCGCCGTGGCGTCGGTCATTCTGCTCAACGGCGGCTCGAGCGCCGGCAAGAGCACGCTCGCGCGCGCGTTGCAGGAGGCGTCGCCGACGCTGCTGCTGCACGTCGGCGAGGACGATATGATCAGCCTGCTGCCGAGCAAATATCTCGGTCTCGGCGGCGGCGCGTTGGCCGGCGAAGGCATCCAATACGAGCCGGCGGCGCAGCCGGGCGAGTGGCGCAACCACTGGGGCGCCACCGGCCTGCACGTCATGCGCGCCATGCATCGCTTGTGGGGCGAGCTCGCCGATGCCGGCTTCGACCTGGTGATCGATCACATCCTCGATCACCGCGCGGCTGTCGTCGAGCTGGCGGCGGCGCTGCAGCGGCACGCGGTGCTGTTCGTCGGCGTGGCGGCCGACGCGGCGGAGCTCGAGCGGCGCGAGCGCCAACGCGGCGATCGCCGGCCGGGCTTGGCGCGCGGCACCGCCGCCGCGGCGTTGGCGCACGGCGTCCCCTACGATCTCACCCTGCGCAGCGACGCCGAGCCGCTCGCCGCCAGCGTCGCACGCCTGCGCGCCGCGCTGGCCGGGCTCGATGCCGAGCGCAGCGCATTGCGCGCGCTTGCGCCGCGGCGCACGTGAGCGCGACGCTCGGCTACGGCGCTTGGATGCGCACGACCATGCGCTGCGGGGCGCCGAGGTTGCCGGCCTGATCGCGCACGCGCACGGTCACCAGGGTGTCGCCGGGTGGAAACTCCAGCGCGGCGGAGATGAGCGCGCAGAACTGCGCCTCGGGTGACGGAGTGGACACGCAGTCGTAGTCGACGTTCCCGACGCGCACGCAGCTGGTGGGACACTGGCGCGCAATCGGCTCTCCGTTCCCGTTCTCGAAGCGACAGCCGAAGTCGTTGAGGACATCGGCCACGGCTGAGGTCTCGGCGAAGCTGGGCGGATCGATCGCCGGAACTCCGCCGATATCGGGCAGCGTATTGTCGCAGACCGCACCGCTGCCATTGCCGAGCGGGCGCGTCGCTTCCACCTGCAGATCGGGAGCCGAGCCGTCGCTGAACGCCTGGGCGCCGACCGCAACCCCCGAGGGGCCCCTGCTCGCTTCGACCACGAGGCGAAAGCCGAAGCCGAACGCGAGCTCGAAAACGGGCGTGCCGTCCGACTGCACCGCGCTGACGCTCATCAGCTGATCGTCGGCTGAAGCGATGCCGAAAAACGAGATCACCGGACCGATCGCCGGGGTGCTCGTCACCGTCGGCGTCGGCGTGGCACTCGCAGGCGGCGTGGCCGACGGCGTCGACGTCGGCCGCCGCGGCGTCGGCGACATCGTGCTCGGGCAGCCGCCGAGCGCCGCGTTCACGGCCGCGACCAACTCATCGACCCCGACCGTGCCGTCGCCGTTGGCATCCATCGCGCTGCACTGACTGAGCGGCGCGTTGCCGAGCAATACCGAGACGCCGAGAATCAGATCGGACACCGTCACCGTGCCGTCGCCCCCGCAATCGCCGACGCAGCTGCCGTGTACGGCGGTCGCGAGCAATAGGAACAGTGCGGCGAGCGCGCGGGCCAAGAGCATCAAGGAACGAGATGCCGCCGTGATCAGCTTTCTTGCAAGTCCCCGGCGCGGCGTGCCGTGCGGTCCGCCTATGCCGCCGCGCCGCCGCGCGACGCCACGGAGCCGATCGCGAAGCCGAGCAGCGCCAGCGGAACGATGACGATCAGGATCTGTACCACCCAACCGATCACACAGACGGCGATGGCGCGGCCGGTGCTGTCGTAGTCGAGCGCCTGGCGCACCGCGACGACCATAGCGGCGAGCGACCACAGCGCGCTGACGAGGACGATTAGCGGGCCGATGCCGGGGATGACGCCCAGGGCGCGCAGGAGACCCGGCGAGCTGGCGAACCCGATGGTGCGCAGCAACTGGCCGAGATCGGCCTCGGTGGACGGTTGCGGCAGCAGTCGCGTGCCGATCCAGTACGTGATGAACGACCAGACGTACCAGCCGACCAGACTGAGGACGGCGCCGAGCACGAACCCGCCGACGCCCATCTGATTCAGGTTGGCGAGGCCGCCGGCGATGCTGGCCAGCAACACGACGGTCGTCGCCTGGCCCATCGACGCGGGGTCCGCCTCAACTTCTTCGTACAGATCCGCATCGAGCTTTGCGGCGCGAATCATCCGGTCCACCAACGACGCCATGCCAACCTCCTCCGGGCCGCAGCTCTAGCAGAGCGCCCGACGCCGACCAACGCGCGCGGCGCGCGCTCACGGAGTTGCCGGCGGCGGCGCCGCTTGCGTCAGCGTGACCAGGAACGCCTTCGTCTTCCCATCGGCGACCCGGCTGCTGCGCGGGCGGAACAAGCCCAGCCAGGCGAGCCAGTACTTCTGCGAGTAGGCGGCGCCCATGCGATCGATGAGCGCCGCATCGGTCACCGACTCGGCGCGTCCTTCGACGAACGGTCCGCTGGTGCTGCCGACCCAGATGTACAGCGGGCTGCCTTCGGCGATGCGCTTGGCCTTCCAAGTGTCCGGTGCGGTCGAAAAAAAGATCCTGCCGTCGGTGTAGTAGAACCAGATCGGCTCGATGCTGCTCAGCGCGCCGCTGCGCCGCCGCGTCGCGACGTAGATGCGCTCGGAATCGCGCAGCGCCGCCTGCGTCGCCGCCGGTAGTTCCGCGGCGCGCAGGCGCGGCGGCCAATACAGCGACGCCGTGGCGGCCAGCACCGTCTTGATCGCCGCGCGTCGCCCGAGCATCGTCTGGCGTTGCATCGCTCGGGCAGTAGCATGGCCGCGGCGCCCGACCAACGAACGGCGCGCCGCATCCCACACCCAAGGAGGCTTCGATGATCACGCTCTATCACTCCAATCAATCGCGCTCCGTACGCCCGCGTTGGCTGCTGGAAGAGATCGGCGAGCCATACGAGCTCGTGCGGCTCGACATGACGAAGGGCGAGCACAAGACGGACGCCTACCGGCGCATTCATCCGCACGGGCAGGTGCCGGCGCTGGTCGACGGCGACCTGACGCTGCTCGAGTCGGCCGCCATCTGCCTGCACCTCGCCGATCGCTTCCCCGACGCCAAGCTGGCGCCGCCGCTCGGCACGCCGCAGCGCGGCCGCTACTATCAATGGGTGGCGTACACCATCGGCACATTGGAGCCGCCGATCCTGCAAGTCTTCGCCAACACGGTCATGCTGCCGGAGGCACAGCGCTCGGCCGACGCCGCCGCCGCCGGCCGCACGCAATTCGGCGCGGTCGCCAAGGTCCTGAGCGACGCGCTGGGCACGCAGCCCTACTTGCTCGGCGACGCGTTCAGCGCCGCCGACGTGATGATCGGCTCGACCCTCGCATGGGCCTCGTTCATGGGACTGCTCGACGGCGTCCCGACGCTCGCCGCCTACGTCGAGCGGCTCTCGCAACGCCCGGCCTACCAGCGCAGCAACGCGGCCTGAGCGCGCCACCTGCCGGTTTGAGCAGCGCGGCGGCCCCGCGCTGCTCAACCGGCGCGCCGTCAGACAATACAAATCCTACGCGAAGCCGCGCAGGCTGCCCGCGATGCGTCGGTCGCCGGTGGGGACGGAAACCTCCTCGGCAATGCGTCTACGGATCCGAGGGCCTGATGTCTTCGGCTCTTCTCTCTTCACGTCTTCGCGCAAAGCCCGCCGATCGCTCGCCGAGACGCGACCGCTATTGCGGATCGACGCCAATGTCCCGAGTCTGAAGTTGGCCGCCTAGATCTGTGCGCCGGGACGCCAAGAGCCACCGAGATAGGTGGCGAAGACTCGGGACACTAGCCGACGGCACGCTTGCTCGCGTCGACCGCATCGCGCCGGTGGCCGACATAGTCGACGACGCGCCCCGCTGCGTCGCGAATCGGCGCAACCATCACCTCGATGCGCACCAAACTGCCATCGTCGCGGCGCTGAACCAGCGTGTGCGACTGCGTCGCCTCGCCGACGTGCGCGACGGCCAGCGTCGCATACGGGCGGCCCAACGCATCGGCACGCGAGATCCCGATCAGCCGTTCGCCGGCGGGATTCAGATAGATCACCGCACCTTCCGCGTCGGTGATGGCAATCGGCTCCGGCGCATGCTCCAGCGCCGCGCTGAGGCGTGCGCGCTCCGCCTCGGCGCGGCGCCGCGCCGTCACGTCGCGCGCGATGTGGAAGGTTTCGAGCGGCCCATCGGCCCAGTGGACGGCGTGGCCACGAATCTCGATGACGCGGGGCTCGCCGTTTTTGGTCAGGATCTCGAACTCCAGCCGTTCGATCGTCGCGCCGCCGAGCAAGCCCTGCAAACCGGCGGCGGCTTGCGGGCGCGACTCGGGCACCAGGAGGTCGAGCGCCACCTGGCCGATCAGCTCGGCCGGGGCGTAGCCGAGCAGCTCGCGCACGGCGGCGTTGACCGAGGTGATGCGCCCGTCGCCGTCGAGCGTGAAGATCAAATCGCTCGCCTGCTCGACGAACACCTTGAGACGATCCTGCGCGCGCCGCAGGGACGCCTCGGCATGGCGGCGCGCCTGCTGGTCGGCATAGTCCTGCAACTCGCGCGTCACGGCCGGCACCAGCCGAGTCAACTTCTGCTTGCTCACGTAGTCGCGCGCGCCGCCGCGCAGCGCGCTGACGGCGACTTCTTCACCGACTTCACCCGACACGATGATGACCGGCACGTCGCAACGCCGCTGCCGCAACTGTTGCAACGCCACGGCAGCGCTGAAGTTCGGCATCACCCAGTCACACGTGATGACCTGCCAGTCTCCGCCATCGAGCGCGGCATGCAACTGCTCGGCGTTCTCGACCCGGCGCCAACTGGGCTCATACCCGCCGCGGCGTAGCTCGCGCAGCAGCAAGAGCGCGTCGTCGTCGGAGTCCTCGATCAAAAGCACGCGCAGTGGGATGGCGAGGCCGGTCGTCGCTGGATCCTCCTTATCTGCGACCGTTTAGTGTACCGGCGCCCGGCTCTGCAATATTCAAACCGCGCCGCCGCAAAGAAATGGAGCCGTCGCATCGGCGCTCGGCGGCGCCGCTCAGGCCTGGGCGCGCAAGGCGCGGGAGATCGGAAAGGTCACCTGTTCGACCGCCGTGGTCAGGTCGCGCACGTGCTCGAAGCCGAGACTGCGCAAGTGTGCGACGCTCGCCTCGACCAACGCCTCCGGCGTCGAGGCGCCGGCGGTGAGGCCAACCGTCGTCACCCCATCGAGCCAGCCGGCCTCGATGGCCTGCGCGTCCTCGATCAACCGCGCCGCGCTGCCGGCTGTGCGCGCCACTTCGACGAGGCGATTGGCGTTGCTCGACGTCGGCGATCCGAGCACCAACACCAGATCGCTTTGCCGCGCCAGTTCTTTGACCGCCGTCTGGCGATTCTGCGTCGCGTAGCAGATGTCGTCCTTGGCCGGCAGGTGCACGGCCGGGAAGCGCCGTCGAATCGCCTCGACGATGTCGCGCGTATCGTCGACCGACAGGGTCGTCTGCGTCACCACCGCGATGCGCGCCGGATCGCGGACGACGACGCCGGCGACGTCCGCCACGGTCTCAACCAAATGCATTTGCTCGGGCGCGTGGCCGAGCGTGCCGACCACCTCGACGTGGCCGCGATGACCGATGACCAGAATGTCGTAGCCGTCGCGCGCGTAGCGCAACGCTTCGACATGCACCTTGGTCACCAGCGGACAGGTGGCGTCGACGACGCGCAACCCGCGCGCTTTGGCATCTTCGCGCACCGACGGCGCGACGCCGTGCGCGCTGAAGATCACCAACGCGCCGGCCGGCACGTCGGCCAGCTCGTCGACGAAGATGGCGCCTTCGGCGCGCAATTTCTCGACGACGTAGCGGTTGTGAACGATCTCGTGCCGCACGTACACCGGCGGTCCCTCGCGCTCGAGAATCAGATCGACGATCTCGATGGCGTGCGACACGCCGGCGCAAAAGCCGCGTGGACTGGCGACGAGGATCTCGCGCTGCATAGGGCGACCGTGACATGCCCCGCCGGACGCCTCAAGCCGGGATCGACACGGCGATGACACGCGGTGGCGCGAGCCTTGATGTGACAAAAGCATTCACCACAGAGGCACAGAGCCCACAGAGCAGACAGAAACGCCGGCGCTCGGAGTTGCTTCCAAAGCCCCTCAGCGCTGCGGATTTGAAAGCCGCAATCGCGTCAGCGGAAAACTCAGTCCTTCTTTGTGCCTCTGTGGTGAAAAGGGCTTGGCCGGCAACGCTAGCGCGCGTCGTGGAAGATGATGCCGAGCGCCAGGCGCTCGCCGGCGGTCAGCACGCTGACGCCGTGGCGCAGCTGCACGCGATAAAAGCCGCGCCGGCCGCGCAGTGGACGGGCCGCGTTGGCGAAGGCGACGCCCTCGCCGGCCGCCGGCGTCACCGCCGAACCGCGCGATTGGCCGCGCGGTCGCTGCTCGACGAAGAGCAACTCGCCGCCGCTGTAGTCGGCGCCCGGCCGCGACAGCGGGACGACGACCTGCAGTGGGAAGGCGATATCGCCGTAGCGATCCTGGTGCAGGCAGTTGTAGTCGCCGGGGCGGTAGCGCAGCAGCAGCGGCGTCGGCCGGGTTTGCCCGGCGGCGCGGCACTGCGCCTGAAAGGCCACGAAGCGCGGCGGATATCGCGCCGCCTCGCCGAGCGCCTCGGCCCAGGCATTGGCGATCGGCGCCAGACGCGCATACAGCGCGCGGCGCAAGGCGGCGATCGGCGCGGGAACCGGCTCCGCGAAGTAGCGATAGGTGCCGCGGCCGAAGCCGTGCCGCGCCATGTCGACCGTCGAGCGAAAGCGCGCGTCGCGCTCGAACCAGGCGGCGATGGTGTCGCACTCTCGCCGCGTCAGCAGCGCGCCGAGCCGCGCCCAGCCGTCGGCGTCGAGCCCCTGCGCGACGTGCCACCACTCGATCTGCGCCAGGCGGGCGGCGTACGGCGACGGCATGGCGGCTTGTCGCGCGCCGCCTGCGGGCGGTCAACTGCCGGCGCAATCGCGCATCGCCGCGCTGCGTGCGATCTGCTAAGCCGGCGCGCGTGCGATTGGATCTCGGCGACGGATGGTGCGTGCGCAGCTATGTGGCCGCCGACGCGGCGGCCGTCGCACGACATGCCAACAACGCCAACGTCGCGCGCGGCCTGCGCGACCGCTTTCCGCATCCATACACGCGCGCCGACGCCGAGACCTTTCTGCGCGGCGTCGCCAACGCAGCCGTCGAGAGCGACTTCGCCATCGCCACGGCCGAGGAGGTGGTCGGCGGCATCGGCGTGCAGCGCCAGCACGACGTGCACCGGCTGACGGCGGAGATCGGCTACTGGCTCGGCGAGCCGGTCTGGGGCCGCGGCCTCGCGACACGCGCCGTCACGGTGGTCAGCGCGTGGCTGTTCCAGACCAGCCCGCTTGAGCGCCTGTTCGCCTGCGTGTTCGAGACCAACCCGGCGTCGGCCCGCGTGCTGGAAAAGGCCGGCTATCAACTCGAAGGGCGCCTGCGCCGCGCCGTCTACAAAGACGGCCGCGTGCTCGACCAACTGCTCTACGCCCGGTTGCGCCCGTGACCGCGCTCGTCGATCCCGCGCCGCCGCGCGTCGGCGGCGTGCCGGGGCTCGGCGCCGCGGCGCCGTTTCTGCGCAATCCAACCGCCTATTTGCGCGCCTTGCGCGCACGCCACGGCGACGCCTTCATGCTGCCGCTGCTGCACTTCCGGTTGTTCTTCGTCTTCTCGCCCGACGGCCTGCGCAGCCTCTACGAGCTGGCCGAGGCGGACGCGAGCTTCACCGAGGCGACGCGCACGCTGATCGGCTTCAAGCTGCCAGCCGAGATGCTGGAGGGCGACCTGACGCTCTTCCGTCACCTGTTCACGCCGGAGCGCATGCCCGGCTTTCTGGCGCAGATGCGCGCCGCCGTGGACGACGGCCTGGCCGGCCTCGGCGCCGCCGGCGAGATCGAAGTGTTCGCTCACATGAAGGCGCTCGTGCATCGCATCGGCTTTCGTTGCTGGATCGGCCGCGAGGCGACGACGGCGCCGTACTTCGCGCGCTTGGTCGCACTGTTCGAGCGCCTCGATCCCGAAGAGGCCTTCGTCCGTCCGAGCGGCTTGCTGCGCACCATCGTGACGCGCAAGGCGCCCGAGCGGCGCGCGCTGCGCGAGACCGAAGCGATCCTGGGTGAGATCTGGGCGGCGCGGCAACGCACCGGCGTGCGCGAAGACGACATGCTGGAGCGCCTGCACGGCGCGTATGCCGACCGGCCGGCGGCGGAGCGTCTGGCGCGCACCGCGCGCGATGTGATGATCCTGCACCTCGCCTCGCAGACCAACCTCTACGCCGCGCTGTCGTGGACGTTTCTCAACCTGCTGCGTTTCCCCGCGCACGGCGCGACGGTCGACGACGAATACGCGCGGCTCGCGGCCGTGGACGAGGCCGATGATGCGCGCCTGCTGAGCCAGCTGTGGCATCTCGAGCGCTGCGCGTATGAGTCGATCCGCCTGGCGCAGCGCTCGCTCACGCTGCGCAAAGTGCTGCGGCCCTGCACGCTGCGCAGCGACGGCGTCACCTACACGCTGCAGCCCGGCGTCTATGTCGCGACGCTGCTGTCGGTCACCAACACGCCACTGCCGGAGCTGGAGCGCTTCGATCCGTCGCACATGGACCGCGGGCGCATCGCCGCCGCCGTCGGCCTGCCGGCGCGCGAAGTGGTCAGCACCTTCGGCCACGGCCGCCATGCCTGCGTCGGCGAGCACTTCGCCATGGCGGCGATCAAGCTCGCCGTCGCACGCCATCGCGCCGCGTTCACGTTCACGCCGCGATTCCACGACGCCGCGCCGCCGCCGGCGCAGATGGGCGCCGTCGCGCGCGCCGCGGCGCCGTGCGTCGTGGCTTACGCGCGCAAGACGCCGAACTGACGATGGACGCCGATGCACTGACCGCCGCGGCGCTGGCCGCCCTGGGGATACTGCTGCTGGTCAGCTCGCTGCTGAGCCGCGTCGGCGCGCGCTTCGGCGTCCCCGTCGGCCTGGTCTTCCTGGTCATCGGCATGCTGGCCGGGTCCGACGGGCCGGGCGGCATTTGGTTCGACGACTACGAGATCGCCTACGCCTTCGGCACCGCGGCACTGGTGTTGATCCTGTTCGCCGGTGGGCTCAATACCGAGCTCACGCATCTGCGCCGCGCCTTGGCACCGGCGGGCGTGCTGGCGACGGTCGGCGTCATCGGCGTCGCCGCGCTGGCGGCAGTCGGCGGACATTGGGTCGGTCTGCCGTGGGGCGAGGCGCTGATGGTCGGCGCCATCGTCTCCTCGACCGACGCCTCGGCCGTCTTCGCCGTGTTGCAAGGCGTGCCGCTGCGCCGCCGCATCGGCTTGACCCTCGAGCTGGAGAGCGGCCTGAACGATCCGGTGGCGGTCATTCTGACCGTCGGCACCTCGCTGGCCTTCTGCGGCAAGAGCACCCTCGGCATCCAGCTACTGGCCGAAATGGTCACGCAACTCGCCGTCGGCGCGGCGATCGGCAGCATCATGGGAATTGCCGGCCGCTGGCTGCTGACGCATGTCCGGCTGTCGACGCCGGCGCTGCTGCCCACCGTCACCATCGGCGTCGCCTTCATCGCGTATGGTGTCGCGGCGCAATGCGACGGCAGCGGATTCCTGGCGGTCTACCTGACCGGCCTGATCCTCGGGCAGGCCCAGTTGCCGTACCAGCAGAACCTGCAGCGCTTTCATGATGCGCTCGGCTGGGTGGCGCAGGTCGGCATGTTCCTGATTCTCGGCCTGCTCGTCTTCCCGTCGCAGCTGACCAAGGTCGCGCTGCCCGGACTGGCGATCGCGCTGTGGCTGGCGTTCGTGGCGCGGCCGGTGGTGGTGACGTTGTGCCTGCTGCCGTTCGGCTTCCAGTGGCGTGAGATCCTGTGCATCGCCTGGCTCGGGCTGCGCGGCGCCGTGCCGATCATCCTCGCCACCGTGCCGGTGCTGATGCTCGACGATCCGGCGCTGACCACGCACGACATCGTCGAGCAGTTCAATCTCGTCTTCTTCGTCGTGGTCGTCGGCTCCATCCTGCCCGGCATGACCGTGCGCCGCCTGCCGCGCTGGCTGGGCTTGGAGGAACCGGTGGTCCCGGAGCCGACGGCGTGGCTCGACATCACCTCCGAGCTACCGCTGCAGGACGCGCCGCTGACGTTGTTCATCGGCCCCGACTCGCCCGCCATCGGCCGCAGGCTGAGCGAGATCGCGCTACCGGCCGATGCCTCGATCATGCTGATCGTGCGCGGCAGCCGCCTCATCGCGCCGCGCGGCGCCACCCAGATCGAAAGCGGCGACCACGCCTTCGTGCTGTGCGCCGCCGATCAGGCGGCCGGTGTGCGCGCCGCGTTCGGCAACTAGCCCGGAACGAACGTACTCGCCGTGGCACAATACCACCGGCGGTTGGCGGTCCTTCAGCTTCGGAAAGCCCGTCCGACGCGAATCGGGCTGAATATGCCAAGCGCTGACGGCTGATCGCTGCGCGCGGCGCAGCCGCGCGACGCCTAGAACGTCCACTGCACCAACAAGCGCGGATCGGGCGTGTAGCTGCAGTAGGCGCCGGTCTTGACCGTCGTGTCGAAGTACAGGCCGAGATCGCGATTCGCCGCGGCGATGCGCTTCAAGGTCGAGCGGATGGCGCGCGTGACATTGAGACGGGCGCGTTCGGCGCGCGTCGAGCCGGGGCGGCTGCGGCCGTGCAAGCCGACCGCACGCGCCAATTCGCGGGTGAAGAACTCGATGTCGCGCTCCAGCGCCGCGGTGCGCGCCAAGTCGTTGAAGCCGCGCGCTTCGTCGAGCTCGCCGCGCAGCTCGTCGAGCTGGCGCTTGTAGGCGGCGCGCGCCTGCTCATCGAGCAACTCGTGCGCCGCCGCCGCTTCGTCGAAGCCCAGACCCGTCTGCGCGGCATCAGCGGCGGCGTGCAGCGGCGCGCCGCCCTCGGCCGGTCCGCGCTCGACGGCGGCGAGCGTCAGCGCCGGAAGCTCCTGGCCCGGCTGGCGCAACAAATGCGCCAGATAGCGCAGGCCGCTGGTGTCGCGCAGCCGCACGACGTCGTGGCCGATGCCGATCGTCCAGTACTCGCCTTCGCGGCGGAACTGTCCGTCCTGTGCGGCGCCGCGCGTGGCGGCGCGCGGCGCCGAGCGCAGCGGGAAGCGCAGCACGCGCCCGCCGCTCGGCTCGCGGCCGTTGGCGCTGCGCTCGCTCTCGCCGCCGGCGCTGGCGACTGCGGCGACGCGCGTCGGATCGGTGTGCGCGGCGCGCTCGCGCAGAGCCGCAGCGCGTTGCGCGAGGCCGGACATGCCGAGTGCGGTCGCGGTGCTGAGCGCCGCGTCGGCGAACGCTGCGGCGCGCGGCGCTGCGTCGGGCGACTGCTCCAGCAACGCCGCGCCGTAATCGCACTGGATCGCCGCCAGCCACGCTGGCCCCTCGGCGCGCGCCGCATCATCGAGCGCCTGCTCGAAATGTCGTTGCGCGTCGTCCCACTGACCGAGCAAGGTGGCCAAGCGCGCCAGCCCATGCGTAGCGGGACCGAAGCTCAGGTTCGGGCCGAGGCCCATGTTGCGCCCGGCATAGGGCAATAGGGCGCGATACAAAATGGCGGCGCGACGCGCATCGCCGAGATAGGCACAGAGCTCGGACAGCCACGGCACCAACGCGTGCAGCGCGTTGCCGCGCTGCAGCGCGACGAAGTCGTCGCCGGCCAGCAGCTCGTAAACGCGCCGCGCCTCGGCTTCGCGATCGAGATCGGCGTAGGTCAGCGCGAGCAGACAGCGCGCGGCGGGAATCGGCGGCGACTGCTCACCCCAGACGCGCGCCAGCGGCTCGATCTCGGCCAAGCGTCCTTGCGCGCGGCGCGCCGCGAAGATCTGCACGCCGACGCTCATGAAGGCGGCGCGATCGCCGACGCGCGCACCGAGCGCTTGCGCGGCCTCGGCGTTGGCGATCGCGTCGTCGAAGCGCCCGGCCCACAACGCGCGCATGCCGCGCAACGCCGCCGCATAGCCGAGGAACTTCGGCAGGCGCTGCAGCTCGGCGAGGCGCGTGTAGGTATCGAGCTCACGATCGAAGGCCTGCACGTCGCCGATCTCGCTGAGATCGAGCAGCCGCCAGATGCGCCCTTGCAAGGCCAACTCGCCGTCGCTGACCGTCTCGGCCAAGCGGATCGCCTCGTCGGTGAGCGCCAGGCGCTCCTCCAATGGCGCGGAATTCCACACCGCGAAGTGGCGCGCGTTGAGCACGTAAGCCAGCGTTGCGGCATCGCCCGCGGCGCGCGCCGCGCGCACCGCGTCGCGGCTCAGCGCATCGCGCGGCTCGGCGTCGGCGGAGAAATGCAGCTCGACCGCCAACCGCACCGCGCAGCGCGGCCAGAGCGGGTCGGTGCGCGCGAGCCCCGCCAGCGCCTCTTCCAACAGCGCGACGATCTCCGCGTCGACGGTGCCGCGCGGCAGGCCGAAGCCGAGCCCGGCAACGCCCAACGCGGCGCGCGCCAGCGCCGCGCCGCGGCCCAGGCGGCGCGCTTCCCCTGCGGCCGCGCGAAACGTCGCCTTGGCCGGTTCGAGCGACCACGACGCGGCCTGCATCTCACCGAGATCCAGGCGCAGCTCGAGCGCCGCCGCCGCATCGCTCTGCGCCAGCAAGGCTTGGCTCTGCAAGGCGCGCTGCAGGTGGCGCACCGCTTCCTCGTAAGCCAGCAGCGACGCGGCGCGCCGCGCCGCACGGATGTCGAACTCGATCGCCTTTGCCGCGCCGCCGTCCGCCGCGGCCTGCGCATAGTGGTGTGCGATCTGGTCGAGATGCGGACCGAGATCGGCCGCGAACAGGCGTTCCAATGCCGCGCCGATGCGCAAGTGCGCTGCCAGACGCTCGCCGACCGGCAACGCGTCGTACAGCGCTTCACGGATCAACGCGTGCGCGAAGGCGTAGCGTGGCACGAGCCCGGGCCGGCGCATGAGGACTCCCGCCGTTTCGGCGGCAGCCAGCACGTCCAACACCGCCTCGCCGGCCGGCGCGACGGCACGCAGCACGGCCAGATCGAAATTGCGCCCGATCACGGCGGCCGTGGCGAGCAGCGCGCGCACCGCCACCGCGAGCGGGCGCACGCGTTCCAGCACCGTGGCGCGAATGCTGTTCGGCAGCCGCAGGTCCGGCGCCGCCGCCAAGCGGCCGCCGCCTTCCGCCAGCAGGAGGCGCACGATCTCGTCGACGAAAAACGGATTGCCCTCGGTCAGGCGCTGCAGTTGGCCGACGAACGCCTCGCTGGCCGATGCCCCGCACACCGCCGCGACGAAATCGGCGGTCTCCGTTTGGTCCCAGCCGGCCAACGGCAAGCGCACTCCGGCGCGCCCGATGGCGAGCAGGAGACGCGCCTGCTCGGGATCAACGGCCGGGTCGATCTCGCGGTGCGTCGCCACCACCAGCAGACGCGCGTCCTGCAGCTCGCGCGCCAAGAACGCCAGCAATAGCAGCGACGCCTGATCGGTCGCGTGCACGTCGTCGAGCACCAACACCAACGGCTGGACGTCGGCCACCCGGCGCAGGAAGCTCGACACGGCGTCGAACAACGGAAAGCGCGCGTGCTCCGAATCGAGCGCCGCGGCGGCGGGCGGCGGTGGCAACTCGGGAAGGCGCTGGCGCAGCTCGGGAACCAATGCCGCAATCTGCGCCGCACCGGCGCCGAGCGCGGCGCGCAGCGCCGCGTTATCCAGCAATCGGGCGACGCCGCGCAGCGCCACCGTCCACGGCCAGAAGGCCGGCGCGCCGCCGCCCTCCCAGCAGCGCGCCCAGCGCACCGCGGCGCCGGCCGCCTGCGCGGTCGCGTGCAGCTGGGCCGCCAGCCGCGTCTTGCCGATGCCGGCATCGCCGACGATCACGCCGAGGCGTCCATGACCGCTCAACGCATCGCGCAGCGCCGCTTCGAGCTCGGCGCGCTCGCGGCCGCGGCCGACGAAGGCGCGTCCGACCGGCGCCGCCGCAGTCGGCTGACTCACGCGCGCCACTGTTCCGTTGAGTACACCGATGGGGCCTACCCCAGCATGCCAGCGAACGCTACATAGTTTGCCAATGGATACGCCGCTTCGCCGGCCGGCGCCGGCGCTGCTGCTGCTCGAAGGCCGCGCCCTGCTCGAGCTGGCGGCGCTGCTGCCGGTATACCCGCTGTTGCGCCGGGCGCCGCGCGGTGACGGGCATCCGGTATTGGTGCTGCCCGGCTTCATGGCCAGCGACACTTCGACGCGCGCGCTGCGCCGCTTCCTGCGCGACAAGGGCTACGCGGCGCATGGCTGGCGCTTGGGGCGCAATCGCGGACCGAGCGCCGGACTGATCGCCGCCTTGGTCGACCGCCTGACGCAGCTGCAGGAGCGCCATGGCCGCCAGGTCAGCATCATCGGCTGGAGCCTCGGCGGCATCTACGCGCGCGAGCTGGCGCGCGCGCTGCCGGAGCGCGTGCGTCAGGTGATCACCTTGGCCAGCCCGTTTCGCGATCTCGACGCGGTGAACCTGCCGCGCTTCCTGCAGCGCGCCGCGCGGCGCCGCAATCCGGTCGGCGACGACGGCGCGATTCGCGCCCGCTTGCGCGAGCCGCTGAGCGTGCCGACCACCGCCATCTTCAGCCGCACCGATGGCATCGTCGCCGGCCTCAGCTGCCGCGCCGATCCGGCGCCGCGCACCGAAAGCCTCGAAGTCGACAGCAGCCACCTCGGCATCGGCCATCACCCGGTCGTGCTGCTCACCATCGCCGAGCGGCTGGCGCAGCCAGAGGGGACCTGGCGTCCCTTCGTGCCCCCGCGCGGCTGGCGCTTCCCCTTCGTGCCGCGCGTGGTGTGAGCCAGCGCGCCTGGCGACGGCGACGTCGCCGGCCCGCGCCGAATGCCGGCGCTAACGCGCCGCCGCGCGCGCACGCGCGAGGTGCTCGCGCACCGCGGCGAACCAGGCCGTCGGGTTCTCGATTTGCGGACTGTGCGCGGCGTCGGGGATGGTCACCAAGCGAGCGCCGCGAATGCCGGCGACGAGCTCGGCAGACGGCGTCAGGAAGCCGACGTCTTCAGCGCCGACGATGACGGTGGTGGGACAGCGAATCTCGCCGAGGCGAGCGGTGAGCGGCGCCTGATCGACCAGCTCCAAGACGAAGCCGTTGAACGCGTTCGGATCCATGGCGGTGAGTCGCTTGTGGCGCCGCTCCCAGAACATTTCGCCCCACTCGCGTTCGAGCCGGCGCTCGGCGGCCGGGCGGTCGGGCTCGTCGCCGGCGCGCGCGCGCAGCAGGTTGGCCAGGGTGGCCATGCCGTCGCTGCGCGCGATCGCGCCGGCGGCGGCGAACGGCGCGCGCGGCATGCGGTCGGGGGCGCGCGCGGCGGTGTCCATGCACACCAAAGAGGCGACGCGTGCCGGCTGGGCCAGCGCAAAGCGCAGCGCCACCATGCCGCCCATCGAGTGGCCGAGCAGGTCGCAGTCGGCGACGTCGAGCGCATCGAGCAGCGCGCCGAGATCGGCGACCAGCTGCGCGAACGAATACGACGCCACGTCGGCGCTACGGCCGGAGTCGCCGTGGCCGCGATGGTCGTAGATGATCGTGCGGCCAAGCCCCGACAAGGCGTCGAGTTGCTCGCGAAAGTCGTCGCGAAAACCGGTCAGACCATGCACCAGGACGAACGGACGCGAGCCTGTTCCGACGTCCTCGTACGCCAACTCCACCCCGTTGATCGCCAGCCGCGGCATGGCGGCAAGCTGCGTCAGGGACGCGTTGCCAGTCAAGGCATGGCTGCACTTGCGCGACGGGCGGCCCCCTTTGCTAGGGTGCGTCGCGCGCATGGCGATCTTCCTCATCCGGCACGGCGAGACCGCATCGAACGCAGCTCGCATCGTGCAGACGCCGGAGACGCCGCTGAGCGAGCACGGGCTGGCGCAAGCCGAGCGCTTGGCCCGACGCCTGGCGGGCGAGGGCATTGCGGAGATCCTCTCGAGCGATCTGCCGCGCGCCCGCATGACCGCCGAGCGCATCGCCGCCGCCACCGCGGCGCCGATCGCCTTCGATGCCGGTCTGCAGGAGCGCAACTTCGGCGACCTGCGCGGCCGGCCGTACGCGGCGCTCGGCATCGACCTGTTCGCGTCCGACTATGCGCCGCCGAACGGCGAGAGCTGGGACGCCTTCCATGCCCGCGTCGATGCGACATGGCCGCGCGTGCTCGACGTCGCCGCCGCGGCGCGAGGCCATCTCGCCGTCATCACGCACGGCTTGGTCTGCCGGGCCGTCGCCGAACGCGTGCTGCGGCTCGACCGCGCCGCGCTCGACACGCCGTGGCGCAACACCTCGGTGACGATCATCGACGGACCGCCGTGGCGCGCGCGCCTGCTCAACTGCACCGCGCATTTGGACGACGCAGCCTGAGCGTCGCGGCGCCCGTCAGCCGTCGCGGCGCGCCGTGCGGCGTTGCTTCTCGCGTGTCGCGTGCGCGCGCGTTGCCGCCCAGGAGCAAATCGGACAGGCGGCGAAGTCGTGGCTGCGCGCCGGACAATGCGCGCGGCCGAAATAGATCATCTGCAGATGCAGGCGCTTCCACGCCTCGGGCGGGAACAAGCGCTTGAGGTCGCGCTCGGTACGCTCGACGCTGCTGCCGTTCGACAGGCCCCAGCGCTCCGCCAACCGATGGATGTGCGTATCCACCGGAAACGCCGGCTGACCGAACGCCTGCGACATCACGACACTGGCCGTCTTGTGCCCGACGCCGGGCAGCGCCTCGAGCCCGGCAAAATCGGTTGGGACCTTGCCGCCGTGTCGCTCCACCAGCTGCGCGGCGAGCGCTTTCAGATTTTTCGCTTTGGACGGGGCGAGCCCGCACGAACGGATCAGCTCGAGGATTTGACGTTCGGTCAACCGCGCCATCGCCGCCGGGGTCGCGGCACGGGCGAACAACTGTGGTGTGACCAGATTCACGCGCGCATCGGTGCATTGTGCCGAGAGGACGACCGCCACCAGCAAGGTGAACGGATCGCCGTGGTCGAGCGGAATCGGCGTGTCGGGATGCAGCTGATCGAGCTGCGCCTGAATGCGGCGCGCCTTCTCCTGTCGGGTCACGGAGCGACGCTAGCGCGCCAATATCGCCTGAGCCAGGCGGCCCGACGCTTGCTTGACATCCCGTCGACCCCCGCTATCGTCGCCGCACCATGGCCACACGGCGCACTCGGCGACGTCCGTTTCTCGCCGCGCGGCGCCTGCTTCTCGGTGCGGTGCTGGTGGCAGGCATCGTCGCCTGCGCTTTCGCCGCCTACATCTACTCGGAGTTCATGGGCAGTCTGCCGACGGTGCAGGCGGCGGTCGACTACCAGCCGCCGACCACGACGCAGATCTTTGCCGATGACGGCACGTTGATCGGCGAGTTCTACAACCAGAAGCGGTATCTGGTGCCGTTCGACCACATTCCGCTGCACGTGCGACAGGCGTTTATCGCCGCCGAGGACGATTCCTTCTACAGCCACAAGGGCATCGACACGAACGGCATCCTGCGCGCCTTGGCCAACAACATCATCCACGGCGGCAAGGTGCAGGGCGGCAGCACGATCACCCAGCAGGTGGTCAAGACGGTGCTGCTGACGCCGGAGAAGAGCTACGAGCGCAAGCTCAAGGAAATGATCCTCTCCATGCGTCTGGAGCAGGAGCTGCCCAAGGACGACATCTTGTCGCTCTATCTGAACCACATTTACCTCGGCAGCGGCGCGTACGGCGTCTCCGCCGCCGCCAGCGAGTACTTCGGCAAAGACGTCGCCGACCTCACCGTCGCCGAAGCGGCACTGCTCGCCGGCCTGCCGCAAGCGCCCAGCCGCTACTCGCCGTACACGCATTGGCCGGAGGCCAAAGCGCGCCAGCGCTATGTGCTGACGCGCATGTACGAGGTCGGCTTCATCGACCGGGATCAACGCGATGCGGCCCTGATCGAACCGATCGGCCTGGCGAGCCGCAAGGGAAGTTTTCAGGCGGCGCCGTACTTCGTCGAGCACGTGCGGCGTCTGCTCGAAGAACAGTACGGGCGCACCGTTCTCTATGAGCTCGGCTTGAAAGTGAAGACCACCGTCGACATCCGGCTCCAGGCACTGGCGGAGGACACGCTGCGCCACGGCATCGAGCGCGTGTCGGCGGCGCGCGGCGGATATCACGACGCCTATCGGCAGATGTCGCACGAGGAGCGCGACGCCTACCTGCACATGCAGGCGTTGGCGTTCAAGGGCATGGAGCGGCCCGAGCTCGGCTTCAGCTACGAAGCGCTGGTCACCAACGTCCGCGGCAGCGGCGCACGCGTGCAAGTCGGACCCTTCGCCGGCGACCTGCGCATGCCGAAGTCGCTCAGCGGCAAGCCGCCGACACTGCAGCTCATGGATATGATTCGCGTGCGCCTCGTCGACGACGAAGACCACAAGGCGCCGCTCCACTTCGAGTACGATCCGAGTCCGCTGCTCGAAGGGGCGTTGGTCTCGATCGAGCCGAGCACCGGCTACGTGCGCGCCATGGTCGGCGGCTACGACTTCGATCGCAGCCATTTCAACCGCGTCATGCAGGCTAAGCGCCAACCCGGCTCGTCGTTCAAACCGTTGGTTTACGCGGCCGCCCTCGACCACCACTTTACGCCGGCTTCGGTGATCGTCGACGAGCCGATCTCCTATCGAGACAACGGCCGTATCTGGTCGCCACAGAACTTCGAGAAGAAATATTACGGGCCGACCTCGCTGCGCGAGGCGCTGACGCACTCGCGCAATGTCGTCACGGTCAAGCTCGCCGATCGCATGGGCCTCAACTATCTGACGTCCTATCTGCCGCGCTTCGGCCTGAGTGCACCGATCCCGCACAACCTGTCGATCGCGCTCGGCACGACCGAGGTGACGCCGATGGAATTAGCGACGGCGTACTGCTCGTTCGCCAACAGCGGGCTGCGCCCGCTGCCGCTCTTCATCACCGAGATCACCGACGGACAGGGCGAAGTTCTGGAGCATCACGATCCGCAGCTGACGCAGATCATGCCGCCGACCACCGCCTATCAAATGACCAGCATGCTGCAGGACGTGGTGCGGCGCGGCACCGGCACGGCGGCGCAGGGGCTGAACCAACCCACGGCCGGCAAGACCGGCACCACCAACGACCTCGAAGACACCTGGTTCGTCGGCTACACGCCGCAGCTCCTGGCCGCGGTGTGGATCGGCTTCGACAACAAGCGCCCGCTCGGGCCTGGATCGACCGGCGGCCACGTCGCCGCGCCGATCTGGAAAGACTTCATGGCCGCGGCGCTCGACGGCGTCGAGCCCGGGAACTTTCCGATCCCAGACGGGCTGCGCTGCGTGAACATCGATCCGACGACGGGTTCGCGCGCCGCGCCCGGCAGCGCGCCCAACCTCGAGTGCTTCCAAGACGGCGACGAGCCACAGCCGGGCGCCGCCCCGGTCGTCCCGGCCGTGCAGGTCGTCGACCACGCCGCGCCGCACCAGCCGTCGTCGATGGACTTCATGCGCAACGACTTCTGATCCGCCCCGGCGCCGGGCCCGCGGCCCAGCCTCAGAGATTGCGCCACTGGCCGCCGTGCAGGCGGCGCACCGCATCGAGCAACGGGGCGGCCTGACTGGACGGACCCGGCGGCGTCGGCGGCAGCGGATGACCGCACAGCTGATCGAGCACGGCGAGCGACGAATCGCGCAGCGCGTGCAGATCGTATCCCCCCTCCAACACGGCGACGACGCGCCCACCGCACACCTGTTCGGCGGCGTCGATCAGCGCGCGCGCCAGCGCGGCGAATCCGTGCGCGCTGACGCGCATGCCGCCGAGCGGGTCGCGCGCATGCGGGTCGAAGCCGGCGGAAATCAGCACCAGCTGCGGCGCGTACTCCACCACCAGCGGCGCGACGATGCGCTCGAACGCGGCGCGGTACTCGGCGTCGCCGTAGCCGCCGGGGAACGGCAGATTGACCGTGAAACCGCGCCCATCGCGCTCGCCGATCTCATCCAGGGCGCCGGTGCCCGGGTAGAACGGCCAGCGGTGCGCGGACACGAACAAGACGCCGGGCTGACGCGCAAAGGCGTGCTGCGTGCCGTTGCCGTGATGCACGTCCCAATCGATCACCATGACGCGCTCGAGCCCGTGCCGGGCGCGCAGATAGGCGGCGCCGACGGCGACGTTATTGAAGAGGCAAAAGCCCATGGCGCGCTCGCGCTCGGCGTGGTGCCCGGGCGGCCGCACGAACGCGAAGCCGTTGCGCAATCGACCGGCCACCACCTCGTCCAACAGCGCCAGCACCCCACCGCTCGCGAGACGCGCCGTGTCATACGAGGCGGCCGACACCGGCGTGTCGGCATCGAAGGACAGGCCGGCACGACCGGCCGTCCGCGCCACCGCGGCGATATGCGCCTCGTCATGCGCCAGCGCGAGCTCTTCGACGCTCGCGAGACGGGCGTCGACTCGCACCACATCGGCGCGCGCGTCGAGTACCGGCTGCAACACGCCGAGGCGCTCCGGCCGCTCCGGATGACCCCCGCCGGTGTCGTGCGCCTGATAGCGCGGGTCGATGACGATACCGGTTTGCACGGTCATGAGCGGGTTCGGACGCGAATCGGCGTATGGGCTGAGGTAGCAGGAGAACCGCGCTTTGGGCAGCCCCGTGTTGGCTTGCCGCGAGCGCGCCGCCCCCGACACCCCGTCGGTCTCTGCAACGATCTGCAAGAGATGATTTGACACCCCCCATAGGTCGCTGTACGGCTGGAGCATGTTCGGCATCGGCGTGCCTGAGCTGATCGTCATCTTGGTGGTGGCGCTCATCGTGCTCGGTCCAAAACGTTTGCCCGAGGTGGCCAAGGCGCTCGGCAAAGGTTTGTCGGAATTCCGGCGTGCTACCGCCGATCTGACCGAGGAGCTGCGCGGCGCGCAGACCATGATCGAGCGCGAGGCGCGCGACGCGGAGCGCGCCACGCGCCAGAAGGTCGCGCAAGAGCGCATGCCGGCCGGCGCCGAGCCGAAGGTCGCCGAAGCGCCGGCACCGCCCGCCGTGGGCGCAGCGGCGCCCGAGGCGCCTGCCGCCGCGCCAGCTCCGGTCGCAGCGGCCGCCGCTCACACCGACGAACCATCGCGCGGCTGAGCCCGCGCCCTGAGCTTCCAGCGCGCGTTGGTTGATCGCGGCAGCTTGCCATTCGAGCCGCGCGCCTTCCCCGCCCAGTCGCCGCCGCGATGACCACCGCCGACGAAGCCAAGATGCCGCTCACGGCGCATCTGGAAGAGTTGCGCTGGCGGTTGATCAAAGCGCTGCTCTCCATCGCCGTCGCG
>Ga0265339_10000398_pt1 | contig 34347 bp, 30 predicted proteins | sample 4CB219metaG_FD_202085 | JGI IMG/M metagenome (GOLD analysis project Ga0265339, IMG submission 202085) | Rhizosphere microbial communities from Carex aquatilis grown in University of Washington, Seatle, WA, United States - 4-CB2-19 metaG | ecosystem: Host-associated > Plants > Roots >... | reverse complement strand
GGCACTGGGCACGCACGACGTTCCGTTCATCACCCTGCTCGGCCGCCGCGGCGGCTCGGCGATGGCGGCGGCGGCGCTCAACGCCATCGCGCGCGGCATCGCGGCATGACCGCGTGGCTCGAGATCGTTGGCGCCAGCGAAGGTGAATTGCCCGCGTTGCCCGAAGGCGCGCCGGTCATTGGGCCCGCGCGGTTCAAACCGCAGCTTCCGCAGCTGACCGCCTGGCGTTCGTTGCGGCTCGACGACATGATCGGCCAGGTGCTCGAGCGGCGCGGCACCCCGACAACGCTGCTCGTTTCGGGCGATCCGCTGTGGTTCGGTTTTGGAGCAACGCTGTCGCGCCATCTCGATGCGAGCGAATACCGCGTGCGCCCGGCGGCATCCTCGTTCCAGCTGGCAGCGGCCGAGATGCGCTGGCCGATGCAGCATTTGACGACGCTGTCGCTGCACGCGCGGCCGGTCGAACTGCTGCACCCGCACCTCGCGCCCGGTGTGCGCACTCTCGCGCTCACCACCGACGAGACCACCGCGCCCGCCGTCGCGGCGCTGCTCGTCGAGCGCGGCTATGGCGGCACCATGCTGACCGTCCTCGAAAATCTCGGCGGCCCTCAACAGCGGGTGCAGTCGGCGACGGCAAACGGCTTCAAACTCGGTATCGGCAGTTTCTATGTGCTCGCGATCGATTGTGTCGCCGACATCGACGCGCCGCTCCGTCCCCCTGTGCCGGGACTGCCGGACGATGCATATGAAAGCGACGGCCAGCTCACCAAGCGCGAGGTCCGCGCCGCGACGCTCGCCCGGCTTGCGCCGTATCCGGGAGCGCTGCTCTGGGACGTCGGCGCGGGGTGCGGATCGGTGGCGATCGAATGGATGCGCTCGGCTCGCGATGCGGCGGCCATCGCCATCGAGCGCGATTCGTCGCGCGGCGCGTTGATCGCCCGCAATGCCCGGCGGCTGGGCGTGCCCACGCTGCGCGTTGTCGAAGGTGAGGCATCCGCGAGCGTCGCCGATCTGCCGACGCCGGACGCAATCTTCCTCGGTGGCGACGTCGCCAACGACGCGCTCTTCGATCAGTGCTGGCAGCGGCTCAGGCCTGGCGGGATGCTGGTGGCCAATGCGGTGACGATGGATGGCGAACAGGCGCTGTTCGCGCGTCAGCAAAGGCTGAGCGGTGACCTGGTGCGGATCGATGTCGCCAGTCTCGATGCCGTCGGCGGACATCGCGTGCTGAGGCCGCGACTGCCGGTGACGCAATGGGCGGTGCGCAAGCCATGAGCGCCGACGCCGGAACGCTCTACCTCGTCGGCGTCGGACCCGGCGACCCCGAGCTCATGACGCTGCGGGCGGCGCGCATCCTCGGCAGCGCCCATGTGGTCGCCTACCCTTCGAGCGGCGACGAAGCCGCTTTCGCACGGGACATCGCCAAGGATTTCATCTCCCCCGGCGCGCTTATGCTGCCGGTGACGATCCCTATGACGGTCGAGCGCGGGCCCGCGCAGCAGGCCTATGACGCTGCGGCGACTCTCATTCTCGACCATCTGCGCGACGGGCGCGACGTCGCCTGGCTGTGCGAGGGCGACCCGCTGTTTTATGGAACGGCGATGTACGTTCTCGGCCGGCTGGTGCAGCGGGCGCGCGTCGAGATCGTCCCGGGCGTCACCTCGCTGACGGCATCGGCCGCGGCGATTGCCCGCCCGCTCGCGGCGCGTAATGAGATTTTGAAGGTTCTGCCGGCGCCGCTGCCGGACGAGGTGCTGCGCGCGGAGCTTGCCGATGCCCCTTCGGCTGCGATCATCAAGGTCGGCCGGCATTTCGATCGCATCCGCATGCTGCTCGGCGAGACGGGGCACGCGGCCAACGCCGTCGTCGTCGAGCATGCGACCACCATCCGGCAGCGCATCACGCGGCTCGAGGAATTCCGCCACGGCGAGCGTCCGTATTTTTCGACCATCCTCTGCTATCGCGGGCTCGAGGCGTGGGCGTGACCCCGGCAGTCGTGACCTTCGCCGAAGGCAGCGCCGGACTGGCCGGGACGATTGCCGCCGCGCTCGGCGCCGAGGTGTTCGCCTGCGGTAGCGACGGGCTCGAAGCGGGCACGCTGCTGCCGAGATTGTTCCGCGAGGGCCGACCGATCCTCGGCATCTGTGCTGCCGGCATCCTGATCCGGGTGCTGGCGCCGTATCTCGCCGACAAGCAGGCCGAGCCGCCGGTGCTCGCCATTTCGCGCGACGGCGTGTCGGTCGTGCCGCTGCTCGGCGGGCACCACGGCGCCAACCGCCTGGCACGGCAGGTCGCGGAAGCGATCGGCGGTACCGCCGCGCTGACTACGGCATCCGACATTCGCTTCGCGCGGGGACTGGACGAACCGCCGGCGGGCTGGGCGCTCGGCGATCCGGAGGGGGCGAAGGCCGCGATGGCCGCCGCTCTCGGCGGAGCGGCGATCGCGCTGACGGGCGATGCTCCCTGGATCGCCGAGGCCGGCTATGAGATTTCCCCGCAAGGGAGCATCAAGGTACGAGCCAGCGAGCGTCTCGATGGCGATGAGGGCCTGGTCTACCGGCCGCAAACGCTGGTCGCGGGGATCGGCGCGGAGCGCGGAGTTGCCGCCGGCGAGGTGATCGAGCTGATCGAGGCGACGCTCGCCAGCGCAAACCTGTCGCCCAGATCGCTTGCGGCCTTGGCGACAATCGAGCTCAAGGCCGACGAGACCGCATTCGCCGCGGCGGCGGCGTATTTCGACGTGCCGCTGCGGCTGTTCACCGCCGCCGAGCTGGACGAAGAGCGCGACCGGCTGGTCCATCCATCGGCGCTGGTCGAAGCGGAGACGGGCACACCAGGTGTCGCCGAGGCCGCGGCACTCAAGGCCGGAACCTTGATCGTGCCAAAGCGCAAATCCGCCCGCGCGACCTGCGCCATCGGACGAGCCTCGGCGCCCATCGACGCCGCGACCTTCGGCCGGTCGCGGGGCGCGCTCCACGTCGTCGGCGTCGGGCCCGGCGATCGTGCCAGCCGCACCGGCGCGGCGGTGGATGCGCTCGGTGCATGCACGGACTGGGTCGGATATGGGCTTTACCTCGATCTTGTCGCCGATTTGCGGTTCGGCCATGTAGAACACCGTTTCGCGCTCGGCAACGAGGAGATGCGGGCACGGGCGGCACTGGAGCTCGCGGCATCGGGCAAGACTGTGGCATTGATCTGCTCGGGCGACGCCCAGATCTACGCCATGGCAGCGCTGGTCTATGAGTTGCTCGAGGCCGAGGGCGCTCGTGCGGTCAGCGCCAATGCGCGGCGGGTCGAGATTGCCGTCCATCCCGGGATCTCCGCCATGCAGGCGGCAAGCGCCGCGGCCGGCGCGCTGCTCGGGCACGATTTCTGCGCCATCTCGCTCAGCGATCTCCTGACTCCGGCGAGCGTCATCCGCAAGCGCCTCGATGCTGCCTGCCGTGGCGACTTTGTTACGGCGCTCTATAACCCCCGATCGGAGCGCCGCACCGCGTTGCTCGCCGAAGCGCAGGCGATGTTCGCGGCCTCGCGTCCTGCCGATACGCCGGTGGTGGTGGCGCGCGATCTCGGCCGCCCCGGCCAGCGCGTCGAGGTCACCACCATCGCGGGTTTCGATCCGGCAAGCGTCGACATGCTGACGATCGTGGTGATCGGCGCCTCGACGTCGCGCATCCTGACGCGCGGCAGCGGCGAACGGCTGGCCTATACACCGCGCGGCTACGCCGGCAAGGTCGCCCCGCCGTGACCGTCTATTTCATCGGCGCGGGCCCGGGCGCGCCCGATCTCATCACCGTGCGCGGCCAGCGGCTGATCGAACGCTGCCCGGTCTGCCTCTATGCCGGCTCGCTGGTGCCCGCCGCCATCGTCGCCTCGGCGCCTGCGGGGGCGTTGGTGCGCGATACCGCCCCGCTCGATCTCGAGCAGATCGTCGGGCTGATGGCCGAGGCCGACGCGCGCGGCGAGGATGTGGCCCGCGTGCATTCGGGCGATCCCTCGATCTACGGGGCGATTGCCGAGCAGATGCGGCGCCTCGAGGCGCTCGGCATTGGCTATGAGGTGGTACCGGGCGTTCCCGCGTTCGCGGCAGCTGCGGCGCGGCTCGCGACTGAACTCACGCTCCCCGATGTCAGCCAGACCATCATCCTGACGCGCACCGCGGGCAAGGCGTCGCCGATGCCGCCGCGCGAGAGCCTGGAGATCTTGGGCGCGTCCGGGGCGACGCTCGCCATTCATCTCAGCGTCCGCAATCTCGGCTATGTCGAAGCGGCGCTGCTGCCGCACTACGGCGCCGAGTGTCCCGCCGTCATCGTCTACCGTGCGACCTGGCCGGACGAAGAGGTCATCCGCACGACGCTCGGCGAAATGCGGGCGCGGGTTCGCGAGCGCAAGATCACGCGCACGGCGCTGGTGTTCGTGGGGCAGGTGTTCGCGGCCCGCGATTTCTCCGACAGCCGCCTCTACGCGGCGGGCTATGCGCACCTGCTGCGCAATGCCGGCAAGAAGCGCGACCGTCAGGTGCCGAGGTGAAGCGCCTCGATCGCGGCGTCCACCGTCGCCACCTCGACGGCCGGTCCATAGGCCGGACGATCGACCATGATGACGCCGATTCCGAGCTCGCGCGCCGCGGCCACCTTGGCGGCGGTCTGCTCGCCGCCCGAATTCTTGCTGACCAAGACGCCGATCTCCTCGCGGCGGAGCAGCGCCCGCTCATCCTCGAGGCTGTAGGGAGGCCGATCGAGCAGCAGCCGCGCGTGACGCGGCAAGGCCTCGGCCGGAGGCTCGATGAGCCGCACGACGAAGGTGCAGTCGGCGCGGGCGAGAAGCTGCTCAAGGCCCTCGTGGCCGGTGGTGACCAGCGCGTGGCATCCTGCCGGGAGGGCCCTGGCTGCGGCGCCGATGTCTGGAACGTGACTCCAGCGCGCATCGTCCGGCTCAACCCATTCCGCCCGCATCAGGCGAACCAGCGGAATACCGGCCTGCCGGCCGGCGGCGACCGCGTTGACGGAAATCAGCCCGGCATAGGGGTGCGTCGCATCGACGAGCCGCTCGATGCCCATCGCGCTCATATAGCCGACCAGCCCGGGCACGCCACCGAACTTGCCGACCCGCAGCGCGCCCGCGGGAAGCATCGGCCGGCTGGTGCGGCCGGCGAGCGACGTGATGACATCATGGCGGAGCGCGACGAGCCGATCCGCGAGTTCGCGGGCTTCGGCGGTGCCTCCGAGGATCAGCACGCGCATCTAGGCGCTCTCCCCGACGATGCTGCCGGCCCGATCGACGACGAGCACGTCGACGTGGACGCGGTCGCCCACCATCTCTTGCGCCGCATCGCGCGCCGCCTGCGCCACGGCCGTTGCGAGGGGGACACCGCCGATCGCGAGCAACTCGCTCGCAGTGTTCGCCGCGCGCCCCGGGGTCTGCAGAGGCGCCGGCAGCAACTGCACGAGCCGCTCGAGATCGACGGTGCCGCGCGCCGAATGCAGGTCCATCGCGCCCTGCGCGAGCTTGGCCATCTTGGCGAAGCCACCGGCGATGGTCAGGCGTTCGACCGGATGCCGCCGCAGATATTTGCAGAGGCCGCCGACGAAATCGCCCATGTCGAGATAGGCCGCCTCGTCGAGTCCGAGCCGAGCCCTGGCCGCGGTTTCGCTACCGTGTCCCGTCGAGCCGACGACGTGGCTGAGCCCCATCGCGCGCGCTACGTCGACGCCGCGCTGGATCGATGCGATCCAGGCCGCGCAGGAATAGGGGACGACGATGCCGGTGGTGCCGAGGACCGACAGGCCGCCGACGATGCCGAGACGGCCGTTCCAGGTTTTTTCGGCGAGCGCCCGGCCGTTGCGGATGGACACGGTGACGCAATAGTCGCCTCCGGGGGCGAGATCGGTGATGACTTCGCGGATCATCCGCCGCGGCACCGGATTGATCGCCGGCTCGCCCGGCGGAATCGGCAGGCCCGGTTTGGTGACGGTGCCAACGCCGTCGCCGGCCGCGAAACTCACGCCGGTTCCGTGCGGCCCGGGCGAGACTCGGGCGATGACGAGCGCGCCGTGCGTGACGTCGGGGTCGTCGCCGGCATCCTTGATGATTCCGGCTTCGGCCCAATCGGTGCCGCGCGCCTCGTGCGCGAGCGCAAAGCTCGGCGTCTGCCCACCCGGCAGCCGGATCATCACCGGATCCTCGAACGTTCCGGTGAGCAGCGCGGACAACGCCGCGCGGGTGGCGGCGGTCGCGCAGGCGCCGGTCGTCCATCCGCGGCGCAGCGGCCGGCCCGTCGGGATCAGCTCGGAGGCATCGTCCATCGCGGCTCTATAGCATGAGGTCGCAAATGCTCGCCTTCGCCGGCCGCACCGGGCCCGCGGCATCGGGTCCGCGCCGGGCCAACGGCATCGTCATCGCCGCGCCGCGATCGGGCTCGGGCAAGACCCTCGTGACGCTCGGCCTGCTTGCCGCATTGCGGCGGCGGGGACTGGCCGTGGCGCCGGCCAAGACAGGCCCCGACTACATCGACGCCCGGATTCTCGAGCACGTCGCCGGCAACCCCACGGTGAATCTCGACCCGTGGAGCATGAAACCCGGCGAGCTGCTCCGACTCGCCAACCGCCACGCGGCGGGCGCCGATCTGCTGCTGGTCGAAGGCGTGATGGGGCTGTTCGACGCCGCCGCCGACGGCAACGGATCGACGGCCGACCTGGCTGCTGCTTTGCGCCTGCCGGTGATTCTCGTGGTGGATGCGGAAAAGCAGAGCCACTCGGTCGCGGCGCTGGTCCAGGGCTTTGCACGCTTTCGGCCGGACGTGACCGTCGCCGGCGTGATCCTCAACCGCGTCGCGACGACACGGCACGAGGCGCTGCTTCGAGGCGCACTGGCTGGCATCGGGATTCCGGTTCTGGGCGCGTTGCCGCGGCGGGACTCGTTCAGACTGCCCGAGCGGCACCTCGGATTGGTGCTGCCGGGCGAAATTGCAGGCTTCGACGAGGTCGTGGAAGCTGCTCGGCTGGCTATTGAGGAGTTTGTCGATCTCAACCTTCTGCTCGGGCTGAGCGAAGCCCTGCCTACCGCTACCGACGACGGCGCCGCGCCGCGCCTTGCGCCCCTCGGGCAGCGTGTGGCGATTGCGCATGATGAAGCATTTGCCTTTATCTATCAGCATCTTGTGGAGGACTGGCGCGAGGCTGGCGCGGAGATCAGTTGGTTCTCGCCCCTGCGCGACGAGGCTGCACAGATGAATAGCGATGCCGTCTATCTTCCAGGAGGATATCCGGAATTGTATGGGGAGAAGCTGGCCTCCGCGGCTCGGTTTCAGTCCTCGTTGATTGCCGCGAAGGACCGCGGGGCCCTGATTTATGGCGAGTGCGGAGGATATATGGTTTTGGGGGAGCAGATGATCGACGCGGCGGGAATGCCATACAAAATGGCATCTCTGTTGCCGATCTCGACCGACATCTCCCGGGCCAAACGCACCCTCGGTTACCGCCGCCTCACGCAAACTGGGTCGCTGCCCTGGCCTCGCAATTTGCTCGGCCACGAGTTTCACTATTCCTCGTCGTCAGCGGTCGGAGCGACTCCGCTGTTTGGCGCTCACGACGCGGCAGGCGCCGAATTGCCGCCGATGGGAAGCGTCGTCAGCCGGGTCATGGGGTCGTACGCCCACGTGATCGGCCCGGCCTGAGGCTGGGCAAAACCGCGCGCGGGTTTTGCGGTCGGCGGCGCGGCCCGCTATGGAACCGGCGATGGCGAGATCACTGATGTTCATGGGTACCGGCAGCGACGTCGGCAAGTCGCTGCTTGTCGCGGGCCTCTGCCGTGCGGCGGCGAAGCGCGGCCTGCGCGTCGCGCCGTTCAAGCCGCAGAACATGTCGAACAACGCCGCGGTGACCGCGGACGGCGGCGAAATCGGCCGCGCCCAGGCGCTGCAGGCCCGCGCCGCGCGGCGCGAGCCGCTGACGGCGATGAATCCTGTGCTGCTCAAGCCCGAAGGCGACAGCGGCGCGCAGCTGATCGTGCGCGGCCAGCGCATCGGCTCGATGACCGCCCGCGAGTATTGGCAGCAGCGCGGCGAATTGTTGCCCGAGGTGCTGTTCGCCTTCCGCCAGCTCGCGGCGGACGCCGATCTGGTGCTGGTCGAAGGCGCCGGCAGCGCTTCCGAGATCAATCTGCGGGCGACCGATATCGCCAATTTCGGCTTTGCGCGCGCCGCCGGCGTTCCGGCGGTGCTGATCGGAGATATCGACCGGGGCGGGGTCATCGCCGCCCTCGTGGGGACGTTCGCCGTCATCGAGCAGGACGACGCCGCGATGCTGCGCGCGACGCTGGTCAACAAGTTCCGCGGCGACCCGGACCTGTTCGCCGAGGGCCTCAGGACCATCGCCGAGCTGACCGAGCTGCCCTGCCTCGGCCCGGTGCCGTGGTTCGAGGATGCGGCGCGGCTGCCGGCCGAGGACTCGCTGGCGCTGGAGCGGCGCTCCAGTCGCGCCGATGGCCGCTACGAGATCGCGGTGCCCCGCCTGCCGCGCATCGCCAATTTCGACGATCTCGATCCGCTGCAGATGGAGCCCAACGTCGTCGTCACCATGGTCGAGCCGGGCAATCCGATCCCGCAATCGGCTGACCTGATCATCGTGCCGGGCTCGAAGGCGACGCGCGCCGACCTCGTGGCGCTGCGCCAGGCGGGCTGGGACATCGACATTCTCGCCCACCACCGCGCCGGCAAGCCGGTGCTCGGCATTTGCGGCGGCTACCAGATGCTGGGCCGATCCGTCGCCGACCCCGATGGCATCGAAGGAGTCTCGGGCACGACGCGCGGCCTCGGCCTGCTCGATGTCGAAACGACGCTCCGGCCGGTCAAGGAGCTGCGGGTCGAGAACGCCCGACACGCCGTGACCGGCACGCCGATCGCCGGCTACCACATGCATATGGGCGAAACCATCGGCCCCGACCGGGCGCGGCCGTTCGCGCGGATGGGCGCGACGACCGACGGCGCGACGTCGGCGGATGGCCTCGTTGCCGGCACCTATCTGCATGGCCTCTTCGCCGCCGACGATTTCCGCCGCGCCTTCCTCGGCAACATCGCCGATCCGGCGTTGGGCTATGAGGCCGGGGTGGAGGCGACGCTCGACGCGCTCGCCGCCCACCTCGAGGCGCATCTCGATATCGATGCGCTGCTGGCGCTCGGCGCGGAGGTCTAGGTGGCGTTCCTGCTGGCGCCATTGGCGCTCCTCATCGAGCGGCTGGTCGGCTATCCGCCCGCCCTGTTCCGGTTGATCGGCCATCCGGTGACTTGGATCGGCGCGCTCATCGGCTGGCTCGAGCCGCGGCTGAACCAGGGCGAGCAGCGGCGGCTCAAGGGCATCGTCATGCTGCTGCTGCTGCTCGGCACCGGGCTCGCGATCTCGCTGTTGATCATCGCGGTGACCCGCCGCATCCCGTTCGGCTGGGGCATCGAGGCGCTGCTCGCGTCGACGCTGCTCGCGCAAAAGGAGCTGAGCCGGGCGGTGAGCGCCGTCGCCGACGGCCTCGCGGTTTCACTCGACGCTGGACGGAAGGCGGTGAGCCAGATCGTCGGGCGGGACACCGCCGGGCTCGATCAGGCGGGCGTCTCCCGCGCGGCGATCGAAAGCCTCGCCGAATCCACATCCGACGGCATCGTCGCGCCGCTGTTCTGGTTGCTGGTGCTGGGCCTGCCTGGAATCGTGCTCTACAAAATGGCGAACACCGCCGATTCGATGATCGGCCACAAATCCGAGCGCTACAAGGAATTTGGCTGGGCGAGCGCCAGGTTCGACGATCTCGTCAACTGGATCCCGGCGCGGCTGAGCGCGATGCTGATCGCCGGAGCGGCGTTCTTCATGCGCCGCACCGATCCCGAACACGCCTGGGCGACGGCGCTGCGCGACGCCAAGAAGCACGATTCACCCAATGCCGGCTGGCCGGAGGCGGCTTTTGCCGGCGCGCTCGGCCTTTCGCTCGGCGGCCCGCGCAGCTACGAGGGCGAAACGCACGAGCTGCCAAGCTTCGGCGACGGCCGCTCCGACCTCGATGGCGGCGACATCCTCTCGGCGCTGGCGCTCTACTGGGTGGCGATGAACCTGCTGCTCGTGGTGTCGCTGATCGTCGCGCTGGTGCTCTGGCGGTTCGCCTGACGCCAAAGGGTGGGCCGCTACCAGTTGGTGAAGCTGCCGTCCTCGCGGCGGTAGAGCGGCAGGTTCTCGTGCGTGAACGGATATTTCCGCGCGAGGCCGTCCCAGTCGACCTCGAGCCCGAGGCCCGGGGCGTCCGAAGCAATGAGCCAGCCGTCCTCCCAGCGATGCTCGCTGCGGATCACGTCGGCAAGGCTTTCACCTGGGCGCCGCGGCAGCTCCTGCACCAGCATGTTGGGCGTCGCGAGATTGAGGTGGAGGCAGGCGGCGGTCGACACCGGCCCGATCGGATTGTGCACCGCGATGTCGATGAAATGCGTTTCGCACCAGCCGGCGATCTTGCGGCTTTCGGTGACGCCGCCGCAGATCGCCATGTCGATGCGCGCGTAATCGATGAGCTCCTCCTCGATCAGCGCGCGGAACTGCCATTTGGTGCCGAGCTGCTCGCCGGCGGCGATCGGCACGGCCACCTGGTCGCGCAGCCGGCGATAGGATTCAGGGTTCTCGATGCGCAGCGGATCTTCGACGAACATCGGCCGATAGGGTTCGAGCGCGCGGCAGAGCCGCACGGCGTCGGGCACGCTCATGCGGGTGTGGGCGTCGAACGCGAGCTCGACATCCGGTCCGAGCTCGGCGCGGAGCAGCCGGTAGCACTCGACCGTCTGCGCCACCGCGCGCGTCGGCTCATAGACGCCGTCCTGCCGCGCACCGCTGTCCCAGCGGAGGCAATTCCAGCCCTCCTCACGCCGCATGCGGGCGGCCTTGAGCAGCGCCTCCGGCGAGGTGCCGACGCCCAGATGGCAGTAGCAATCGACCTTGTCGCGCACCTTGCCGCCGAGCAGCTGGTAGAGCGGGACGCCGAGCGCCTTGCCCTTGATGTCCCAGAGCGCCATGTCGATCGCGGCGATGGCCGACGACAGCGCCTGGCCGGAGGGATGGAAGCCGCCACGCCACATCAGCTGCCAGAGGTGCTCCGACCGCATCGCGTCCTCGCCGACGACGAGGGTCGCGAGCGCATCGACGATCCCGGCGACGCCCTGCTCGCGCGAGGTGAGGCCGGCTTCGCCGATGCCGGTGATGCCCTCGTCGGTCTCGACCCTGACGAACAGCATCGTGCGCCATTCCTTGACCAGGACGGGCGTGACAGCGGTGATTTTCATGTGCGGCTCCCCTTCGGGCGCCTTCCATAAACCACGGCTTCATTGCTGCGAAGGCGGGATCGCAAGGTGATGTGCCACGAGGTCCGAGCAGGGTCTCTCGGTGAGAGGACGCCACGGCGCGGGGAGGCCGCCTCACTCCACCTTCGGCGTTTCCATCGCGCTTTCGGTGAGGCGCGGGCCCTTGAGGGTCATCGGCAGGCCGGCGACGACGAAATGCACTTCGGTGCAGATGTCGGCGAGGCGCTGGTGGGCGGCGCCGCTCAGATCGCGGAACATGCGGGCCATGGCGTTGTCGGGGACGATGCCGAGGCCGACCTCGTTGGAGACGATGATGACCCGCGCCTCGATGGTGGGCAGCGTCGCGATCAGCTCGTCGACGGCGGCGGCGACGTTGCGCTCCGCGCCGAGAAGATTCGTGATCCACAGCGTCAGGCAGTCGACGAGGATGACGTCGTGCGTCCTGGCCGCAGCCTTGAGCGCGGTCGGCAGCGCCAGGGGCTCTTCGAGGGTCGCAAAGCGCTTGTGGCGCTGTTCCTGGTGCAGGCGGACCCGCTCGGCCATCTCGTCGTCGAGCGCCACGGCGGTCGCAAGATAGAGCGGCCGTTCGCCGGCCCGCATGGCCAGCCGCTCGGCAAACCCGGTCTTGCCCGATCGCGCCCCGCCCAGAACCAGTATGTGGCCGGTCATCTTGTTTACCCCGCGCTCTGTCCGACCAGTCGGAAGGCCGCCCGCTTGAGAGCCCGGGCCGCCTCGCCGCGCCGGCTGAACGCCGGGGGGCGAATTTGGTCGCATGCGGGCCATGCGGCAAGGCTGGATGCACCCCGCCCGGTTTCGCGTATACCACTTTCGTCTCAAATGAGTTGGCCGTATGGTCCGCCCGCAAAACCGCGCGCGACCATCAATCCGGGGCGAAATTGGCGAGATATTTCCTGGGCGTGGACGGCGGCGGCACCAATTGCCGCATCCGCCTGGCCGATGAGAGCCGGCGCACCCTCGGGGAGGGCCATGGCGGCCCCTCGAACCTGCAGATCCAGAACGGCGACCTCGCCTACCGCTCAATCCTCGAGGGCGCGAAGGCGGCGTTCGCCGCGGCGGGCCTGCCCGACAGCGCCTATGCGCAGACTTATGCCTGCGCCTGCATGGCCGGAGGCCGCTCGGTCGCCGACCGTGACCTGTTCGCGCAACGGCCCTGGCCGTTCGCCAAACTGCGCGCCTATGACGATATCGACGCCGCCCATGCCGGCGCGCTCGGCGGCGAAGACGGCGCGGTGATCATCGCCGGCACGGGCTCGGCGGCGCTCGCCATCGTCGACGGCCAGCGCCACCAAGCAGGCGGCTGGGGCTTTCATGTCGGCGACCAGATGTCGGGCGCGATCCTCGGGCGTGAGCTGGTGCGCTGGGCGGTCGAGGCGCGCGATGGGCTGGTCGACGGCTCGCCGCTCACCGACGCGGTGGTCGCAACGCTCGGCGGCAGCAACGACACGGTAATGGACTGGTCGTTTCCCAAATCGGTGACGCCCGTCGAGTTCAAGGACGCGACCGGCGCCGAACTGCCGGTCACCGTCGGACGCGCGCCAAAGGCCTATGGCGATTTCACTCGAATGATCTTCGACTATCTCGAGCGCGGCGACCCGGTGGCCAAACATCTGCTCGCGCTCGAGTTCGGCTACATCGACAACTACGTGCGCTGGTTCAAGGCGCGCGGGGCGACCCGCATGGCCGCCACCGGCGGACTCGGCGAGCGCCTCTACCCGCTGCTGGTCGAACGCTATGGCAGCTTCATCGTCAAACCGCTCGGGGACAACCTCTCGGGCGCCGTCATCCTCGCACAGCAGAATTTTGCCGCATGAACTACCTCGAACGGAGACCCCTGAGCGTGTCCAGCCGCATCATTCCCGTCCAGCCCTTCGACTACGTGGTCTTCGGCGCGACGGGCGATCTCACCAAGCGCAAGCTGATCCCGGCGCTCTACCACCGCTTCTTCGACGGCCAGTTCGACGAGCAGAGCCGCATCATCGGCGTCAGCCGGACCAAATGGAGCGACGAGGATTTCAGGAAGGCGGCGCGCGAGGACATCGCCCAGTTCGTCGAGAAGGAATACCAGGACCAGAAGGTCATCGACCGGTTCGTGTCGATCTTTTCGTATGTGCCCAACGACGTCGGCGACAAGGCGAAGTGGGGCGACCTCAACTCCAAGCTCCGCGACGACCCCAAAATCGTGCGTGCCTTCTACATGGCGATCGCCCCGGACCTGTTCGGGCCGACCTGCGACTACATCAAGCAGCAGGGCTATTACCGGCGCGACGCGCGCGTGGTGGTCGAAAAGCCGCTCGGGCACGATCTGCAGTCCTCGATGGACATCAACAACGAGGTCAGCCGCATCTTCGAGGAAGATCAGGTCTATCGCATTGACCATTACCTCGGCAAAGAGACGGTGCAAAACCTCTTGGCGCTGCGCTTTGCCAACGTGCTGTTCGAGCCGATCTGGAATTCGGCGCATATCGACCACGTGCAGATCACCGTCGCCGAGACGGTCGGCGCCGGTACGCGCGGCTATTACGACGAGAGCGGCGCGCTGCGCGACATGGTGCAGAACCACATGGCGCAGCTGCTGTGCCTCGTCGCCATGGAGCCGCCGGCGTCCGACGACGCCAATGCGCTGCGCGACGAAAAGCTAAAAGTGCTGCGCTCGCTGAAGCCGATCCGCGGCACCGACGTCGCCAAGTGCACGGTGCGCGGCCAGTACCGCGCCGGCTCGATCGACGGCGAAGGCGTGCAGAGCTACCAGGACGAGCTGCCGGCCGACAAGAAGGGCAGCAAGACCGAGACCTTCGTTGCGCTCAAGGCCGAGATCGAGAACTGGCGCTGGTCTAATGTGCCGTTCTACTTCCGTACCGGCAAGCGCCTCGCGAGCCGTGCGTCGGAGATCGTCATCCAGTTCCGCAACATCCCGCACTCGATCTTCGACCACGCCGAGGGCGCGCCGCGGCCGAACCGGCTGGTGATCCGCATCCAGCCCGACGAGGGCGTCAAGCTGTTCCTGATGATCAAGGATCCGGGTCCGGGCGGCATGCGCCTGCGCGAGGCGCCGCTCGATCTGAGCTTTGCCGCGACGTTCCACGAGCGCACCCCCGAAGCCTATGAGCGGCTGCTGCTCGACGTCATCCGCGGCAGCCAGACGCTGTTCATGCGCCGCGACGAGCTCGAGGCGGCCTGGCGCTGGATCGACCCGATTCGCAATGCGTGGGACGGGGCAACCGACTCGCCGCAGGCCTATGCGGCGGGTACCTGGGGTCCCTCCGGTGCCGTGGCGCTGATCGAGCGCGACGGCCGAACGTGGCACGAGGACGATAATTGAGGCCGGCGCGCCGGGACTTCGCCGACGCCGAAGCGCTGGCGGATGGCCTCGCCGAGGCCGTGGTCGGCGACCTCAGGGCGGCAATGGCGGCGCGCGGGGTGGCATCGCTGGCGGTCTCCGGCGGCACGACGCCGACGCTGTTTTTCAAAACGCTCGCGCAACGCATCGACCTCGACTGGAGCAAGGTCGTCGTGACGCTGGTCGATGAGCGCTGGGTGCCCGAGCACTCGGACCGCTCCAATGCCCGGCTGGTGCAGCTCAACCTGCTGCGCGGCCCGGCGGGCGCCGCGCGCTTCGTGCCGCTGTTCCAGGGCGGCACGACGCCGGAACCGGCGAAATCGGCGGCCGCGCTCGCCGCGGTGCCGATGCCGCTCGATGTTGCGGTCCTCGGCATGGGCAATGACGGCCATACCGCCTCGTTCTTTCCGGGGGGCGACAATCTGCATGCGGCGCTGACGGGAGAGGGGCCCGTGGTGTCGATGAGGGCGCCCGACGCCGGGGAGCCGCGGGTGACGCTGACGCTCAACGTGCTCACCGCCGCACGGGCGCTCTATCTGCATATCCAGGGGGAGGAGAAGCTCGAAACCCTGCGGAAGGCTGAGGCAGAAGGTCCAATAGAGGCCATGCCCGTGCGTGCTATCCTCAAAGAGACCCGCACGCAGCTGACCATTTTCTGGTGCCCCTAAGGAGCCCCCATGTCTGTCCTCAAGGCTGTTCAGGACGTGACCGATCGGATCGCGGCACGGAGCGCTGTGACGCGCGCCGACTACCTCCGCCGCATCGATGCGGCCCGCGCCGCCGGCGTATCGCGCGCCGTGCTCAGTTGCGGCAACCTCGCGCACGGCTTTGCCGCCTGCTCCCCGGCCGATAAGGCCAAGCTCGCCGGCAACCGCGCCCCGAACCTCGGCATCGTCACCTCCTACAACGACATGCTGAGCGCGCATCAGCCGTATCAGTTCTATCCCGACATCATCAAAGCCGCGGCGCGCGAGATCGGCGCCACCGCGCAGGTCGCGGGCGGCGTGCCGGCGATGTGCGATGGCGTGACGCAAGGCCAGCCGGGCATGGATCTGTCGCTGTTCTCGCGCGACGTGATCGCCATGGCGACCGCCATCGCGCTCAGCCACAACATGTTCGATGCCGCGGTGTTTCTCGGCATCTGCGACAAGATCGTGCCGGGCCTCTTGATCGGCGCGCTGGCGTTCGGCCACCTGCCGGCGGTGTTCGTGCCGGCCGGGCCGATGCCCTCAGGCATGCCGAACGACGAAAAGACCCGCGTGCGCCAGCTCTATTCGGAGGGCAAGGTCGGCCGCGCCGAGCTGCTCGAAGCCGAGGCGAAATCGTACCATTCGGCCGGCACCTGCACCTTCTATGGCACCGCCAATTCCAACCAGATGCTGATGGAGATCATGGGCCTCCATCTGCCGGGGGCGAGCTTCGTCAACCCCGGCACGCCGCTGCGCGAGGCGCTGACGCGCGAAGCGACGCGGCGGGCGCTGTCGCTGATCGCCAACGGCAACGACTATACCCCGGTCGGCCATGTCATTTCGGAAAAGACCATCGTCAACGGCCTTGTCGGCCTGCACGCGACGGGCGGCTCGACCAACCACACCATGCACCTGATCGCCATCGCCGCCGCGGCGGGGCTGCAGGTGACGTGGCAGGACATGGCCGATCTGAGCGAGGTCGTGCCGCTGCTCGCGCGCGTCTATCCCAACGGCGTTGCCGACGTGAACCATTTCCACGCCGCGGGTGGAATGGGATTCCTGATCCGCGAGCTGCTCGCCAGCGGGCATCTCCACGACGACGTCAAGACCGTGTGGGGCGGCGGGCTCTCGGGCTATACGGTCGAGGCGAGGTTGCTCGACGGGCAACTGAGTTTTGCGCCGGTCGCCGAAGAATCCGGCAACCCGAAGGTGCTCGCCCCGGTCAAGGATGCGTTCTCGCCGTCGGGCGGACTGAAGCTCTTGACCGGAAACCTCGGCAAGTCGGTGATCAAGGTCAGCGCCGTGAAGCCCGAGCATCGCGTGATCGAGGCGCCGGCGCGGGTGTTCCACAGCCAGCAGGGGCTGCAGGCGGCGTTCAAGGCCGGTGAGCTCAACCACGACATGATTGCGGTCGTCCGTTTCGCTGGGCCGAAGGCTCTGGGCATGCCCGAGCTCCACAATCTCACCCCGGCGCTCGGCGTGCTGCAGGGCCGCGGCTTCAAGGTTGCCCTCGTGACTGACGGCCGCATGTCGGGCGCCTCGGGCAAGGTGCCCGCTGCGATCCACGTGACGCCGGAAGCGATCGACGGCGGCCCGATCAGCAAGCTGCGCGATGGCGACATGCTGCGGCTCGACGCCGACGCCGGCACGCTGACCTTCCTCGGCGACGAGCGCGAATTCCTGTCGCGGACGCCGGCGACCGAGGATTTACGCAACGAGCATTTCGGCATGGGCCGCGAACTCTTCGCCGGCTTCCGCGCCATGGTCGGGGCCGCCGATCGCGGCGCCAGCGTGTTTGCCTAGAACCGGAGTCCAGTCATGGCCAAGCTCGCGCTCTTCATCACCGGCGCCTGGATGCATACCTCGTCGTGGGACAAGTTCCGCAGCGTGTTCGCGGCGGCCGGCTACGAGACGATGGCGCCGGCCTGGCCGGGGCTCGACGGCAAACCCGCGGCGCTGCGCGACATCCCGCCGGCGACCATCTACGGCCTCGGGCTCAAGGCCATCACCGACCATTACGCGACGATCATCGGCCTGCTCGACACTGCGCCGCTGCTCATCGGGCATTCGTTCGGCGGCCTGATCACGCAATTGCTGCTCGACCGCGGGCTGGGCACGGCCGGCATCGCCATCGACCCCGGCCCGATCGCCGGGATCGTGCCGGGCCCGGTGTCGCTGCTGGCGGCAACGCCGCCGCTGTTCAAGGGGCCGAAAGGAACCTACACGCTGACCCGCGCCGGGTTTGGCTCGAGCTTTGCCAACACCGTGCCGGCGGCCGACCTGCCGGCGCTCTACGACGCCTATGTCGTGCCGACGCCGGCCCGCATCTTTTACGAGGCCGCGCTGATGCAGGGCACCCGCGTCGAGCCGGCGAGGCGGACGCAGCCGCTGCTGATCACCGCCGCCGATCGCGACCGCACCGTCACCCCGTACCTGGCGAAGGCCGCCTATGGCATCCAGCGCAAGTCGCCGGCGCGCACCGATTTCCGCCAGTTCGCCGACCGTTCGCATTTTCTCTGCAACGAGGCGGGCTGGGAGGAAGTCGCGGGTGCGGCGCGCGACTGGGCCGCCTCTGTCGGCGCGTGACGTTTCGCTTCGGCGCCGAATCTCCTAGGACGGCGCGGGGAGGGGACATGGCGTCGCGCATCCTTGCCAGTGCCGGATTGCTGCTGCTCGCGGCGTGCTCGAGCTTTGGGCCGTCGGCGACACTGACGCCTCGCGCGCTCGACCCGTTGCATGACGATCTGGGCGGGCTGCTCGTCGCGTTCGATCTGCCGCGCGGTCTCGGCCCGGTCGAGACGGGGCAGAGCCTGAGTTTCCTGGCGACGGGCGGCAAGCCCGTCATCGTGCGGATGACACCCGCCGACGCAGATGAGATTGCGGCGCATTTCCCGCCGCCCGGCAACGGCCATGCCTACTATGCCTTTGCATTCGCACCGGCCGACGGCGAGCTGCTCCGCGCGGCCGAGAGCGCGGCAGCGAAAGCAGCCGTGCCGCCGCAGGTAGCCGCGACCATCGTGCCAAAGCTGTGCACTTCGGGCGGCATCGACACCGGCAAGGCAGTGATCTCGGTGCTGGTGGCGCTGCCGGGCGGCGCGCCGCTGCTGCCGATGATCGACCATCGCGACCTCGACGCGGTGCTCGGGCAAGGCGTGACCCTGCCGGCCTGCAGCTAGGCAGCCCCAACCGCGGAACGAAGCACCGGACCGGGCTCACCGAGCCTCGCATCTGTCGCCGGGGGGACCCGCAATCCCCAGCCGCCGCCGGGCCCGCCATAACCGGGCGCGTCCCAGTGATGCGACAGCCGCCAGCGCTCCCAATAGCCCGAGAGGCTGATCTCGCCATGGAGGAACACATCGAGTGCGTCGCCGATGAGATCCTCGTCGGCAAAGCTCGAATGCGGATTGTCGAAGCCATTGGCCTTGAGCGCGTCGACGAGCGCCTCGAGGTCGCGCCGCCGCGCCTCGAGCGTGCCCAGCCGGCCGCGCTGCTCGCGCAGATCGTCGTCGGCCTCGAGCGCACGGCGGCGCAAGTCGTCGAGCTGCGCCGTGATGGTGGGGTCCTGTCCGCGCGGCGTGGTGCGCGCTTCGTCGACGAGCCGCATCAGGTCGCGTCGCGACAGCAGCCCGGTCAGCGCCTCGAGCGTGCCGGCGAACGCGGGGTCGCGGCCCTCGGCCAGCCCGCGATCGGCGCGCATCGCTTCGTCACGGCGATCGGCGAGGGCTCGCGCGCTCTCGTCGGAAGCCTCGATCCGGGTGACGATCGCCGAAAGGGCGCGGCGCGCCTCGGCGCCGCCGGCTGAATCGACGGCGCGGCTTTCGATCGCGGCGATCTCGCGCGCCGCCGATCGCGCCTTTTCAGCCAGCCGCTCGGCATGCTCGGCGAGCCTGGCGGGAAGCGCGGCGATGGCCTCGAAGCGGGCACGCGCCGTGGGGTAGTCGATCAGCCGCGCGACCCAGCCGTCGAGCGCCTTTGCGACCGGGCCCGCCTGGTAGGCGGGTTGCGCGTACTGCCGCCGCCAGAGATACATGAACAGCGGATCGTCGCCAAAAGGATGGGCGTTCGCGACGCCCGCCCGCTCCGCCGCAGCGGCCTTGGCGAGCGCGAGCTCCGCGGTTTCGGCGAGCCGGCGCGCATTGGCGGCGAGGCGGCCATAGCCCGGATCGCTGCCGAGCGCCGGGCGGGCCTTGGCGGCGAGCGCCCTGAGCTCGGTATCGCGAACCGCGGCCTCCTTCTGCAGTGCGGCGCGCGCTGCGCTCTCGGCGGCGATCGACGCATCGAGCCCGACGAGGTCGGCGGCGGCCTCGGACAGAGCCCCATCATGCTCGCGCAGCATGGTGAAGGCCGCGGCCTCCGCCGCTGAAATCTCGGCCGACAGCGCCTCGCGTCCCGCCGCATCGAGCCGGATCGAAATCAGCTGGCGGCAGAGCTCGCCTTCCTGCGTCCGGAGCCGGACGACAAGCTCGCCGGTGCGGCCGAGGCGGCGAAGGATTTCGTCCTCCTCGCGGCGGATGTCGCGCAGCGCCTCCTCGATCGATCTGAGCGCGTCGGGTCCGGTGATCATCTCACCACCGGGTCAGGCTGCCGCCGAGCACGTCGACGGTGTAATCGGGCTCGAGGAAGCCGGTATCCTTGATGCCGACGAGGTCGTGCTGGATGCGGCCATCGTCGGCTTTGTCGGCCTCGACCGCCCGATAGACGTCCTCGGGCACGCGCAACGCCCAGATCAGCACGCGATCGGTGCGGCCGCTGGCGCTATCGGTGACCGGAACCGCGACGGGATTGCCGGCGGCGTCGCGCGCCTCGACGACGAGGTAGTAGTCCGTCGCCGCGGCGTAGTCCTCGGGGAAGCTCCAGAAGCCCCATTTGACGTCGGGGCGATCGACGATGTGAAGCGAATAGCCGACGCTGAGGGTGTCTCGGATCTGGACGAGTGCGGCAAGCGCGGCGTCGGCGCCGTCGCGATCGCCCTTGAGCGCTGCGGCCTTGCCCTGGTCGCGCACCGCTGCAGCGGCGGTCGCTGCCTGCTGCACCTTGGTTTCATCGAAGATCGACTGGTAGAGCTCGTCGAGCTGCGCCGGAACGGCGGTGCGCAACTCAGCGAGCGCCTCTGCGGCGCGGCTCTGCTGGTAGGGCTGGTAGAGCAGGAAATAGCCGCCGAACCCGAGGACGAGCAGAACGATCGCCGCGATCACCCCGGGTGCCCAGCGGCGTCGCGCGACGTAGAGCCGGGCGAGGGCGGCGGCCGCGCCGCGCCGGGGGACATGGAGGAAGGCGTCGGCGCGATAGGCCGCGAGCCCGTCCTCGGCCATGTCGCCCTCGAGCCGGATGCCGAGGCGCGCGTAGAGGGCCCGCAACTGAGGCGCCGCGTCCGCTGCTTCTGCCAGCGCCGGCGATGCCTTGAGCGTGTCCACCACATCCATGGTCAACATCGCATCGCTGAGAGGGGCGCTTTCGCCGATGTCGCCCAGCTCTTCGGTAGCGCTCACGACCTGCTGCCCGCTGCCTTTCATCTCTGCCGCGGCAAAGCCCATTGCCGCCAGCGGGCCAATTTATGACGCGGGGGGCTACCGACAATTGATCGGCCGGCGCCTGCTCACTATTTTGCCCGGGCTGGTGCGAAAAAGACGCAGGAAAGGGCCTGAAATTCATGGAGTTCGGCGGGCGCTACCATTTCGCGGCCGACCGCAGGGCGGTGTGGGCGGCGCTCAATGACGCCGCCGTGCTCAAGGCGGTGATCCCCGGCTGCGAGCGGCTCGAGTGGACCTCGCCGACAACACTCGCCCTCAAGGTGCGCGTCGCCTTCGGCCCGGTGCACCCCGCCTTTTCGGGCGAGCTCAGCCTTTCCGACGTTTATCCGGCCGAGCGCTACACGCTCACCGGCCGCGGCAAGGGGATGGTCGGCTTCGCCCACGCAATGGCCGATATCGGCCTCAGCGACGCCGGCGACGGCGGCACCGTGCTCGGCTTCAGCGCCGATGGCCATGCCGATGGCGGCATCATGCGTTTGGGCCGCGCGCTGGTGGGCAGCTCTGCCCAGCACATCATCGACGGCTTCTTCGAGGCGATTGGCGCCGAGATGGGAACGATTGTGACGGCGCTGCCGCGCCAGATTTGACCAGATGTTCAAAAAATGCCGCTGCGCCCTCTTGCCGGGCGCAACAAGTCGCGATTGTATCCGGATTCAACGCGCGAGCCTGTGTCACGCGGCACCGCCGCTTCTCGCGCGAACAGGGAGACATTCATGACCAACTTCAGACGGCACCTCGGTGCTCTCTCGGGGGGCGCCGCCGTTGTGGCGCTGCTCGCCAGCGCCGCCATGGCCGACCCGGCCGTGATCTACGATCTGGGCGGCAAGTTCGACAAATCGTTCAACGAATCCGCCTATGATGGCGCCGAGCGCTGGAAGAAAGAGACCGGCGGCACCTACCACGACATCGAAATCCAGGCCGAAGCCCAGCGCGAGCAGGCCGTGCGCAAGTTCGCCGAGGCCGGCTATTCGCCGATCGTGGTGACCGGCTTCTCGTTCGCCGACACGCTCAACAAGGTGGCGCCGGACTTCCCCAAGATCAACTTCGTCCAGATCGACGACGTCGTGAACCAGCCCAACGTTGAATCGGTGGTCTACAAGTCCAACGACGCCTCGTACCTGGCCGGCGTGCTCGCCGCCAAGACCAGCAAGACCGGCAAGGTCGGCTTCGTCGGCGGCATGGACATCCCGCTGATCCACGCCTTCTTCTGCGGCTACAAGGAAGGCTTCATGGCCACCAACTCGTCGGGCCAGGTGTTCGAAAACTACACCGGCACGACCGCTGCGGCCTGGAACGATCCGACCACCGCGGGCGAGCTCGCCAAGGCCGACTTCGATAAGGGCGCCGACATCGTCTACGCAGCGGCGGGCGCTTCCGGCACCGGCGTGATCCAGGCGGCCAAGGACGCCGGCAAGATGTCGATCGGCGTCGACTCCGACCAGAACTACATGGCGCCGGGCTCGGTGCTGACCTCGGTGCTCAAGCGCGTCGACAACACCGTCTATGACGCGTTCAAGGCGGGCGATGCGGGCTTCAAGGGCGGCGTGGTGGCGCTCGGTGTGGCCGAAGGCGGCGTCGGTCTCGCCATGGACGACAACAACAAGTCGATGGTCAGCGCTGACGCCAGCGCCGCCGTGGATGCCGCGACCAAGGGTATCGCGAGCGGCTCGATCAAGGTGCACGACTACACCGCGGACAACCAGTGCCCGTAACGGCCGGCTGAGGCCGTGACGGCACCAGGTGCAACGACGAACATGACGCAGCGCTCTTCCGGGGGCGCTGCGTCGGAATTTGCGATCGAGCTCAAGAAGATCAACAAGCGCTTCGGCCCGGTCTGGGCCAATCGCGACATCGACCTGAAGGTGAGGCGCGGCACCATCCACGGCATTGTCGGCGAGAACGGCGCCGGCAAGTCGACGCTGATGTCGATCCTCTACGGCTTCTACAATGCCGACAGCGGCGAAATCTTCGTCAACGGCCAGCTCGCCCACATCACCGATTCCCGCCACGCGCTGCAGCTGGGCGTCGGCATGGTGCACCAGCACTTCATGCTGGTCGACAATTTCTCCATTCTCGAGAACGTCATTCTAGGCGTCGAGGACAACGCGCTGCTCGCTTCTTCGCTGAGCAAGGCGCGCCAGGAGCTGAAGCGGCTGGCCGACGAATACCGGCTCAACGTCGACCCCGACGCCATCGTCGAGGACGTCTCGGTGGGCCAGCAGCAGCGCGTCGAAATTCTCAAGGCGCTGTATCGCGGCGCCGATACGCTGATCCTCGACGAGCCGACCGGCGTGCTGACGCCGGAAGAAGCGGACGATCTGTTCCGCGTGCTGCGCGTGCTGCGCGAACAGGGCAAGACCGTCATTCTCATCACCCATAAGCTGCGCGAGATCATGGCCATTACCGATACCGTGTCGGTGATGCGGCAGGGCCAGATGGTGGCGACCGTGCCGACCTCCGAGACCTCGCCCGACCAGCTCGCCGAGCTGATGGTCGGTCGTCGCGTGCTGCTGCGCGTCGAAAAGGGCCCGGCGCACCCGGGCCAGACGCTGCTCGAGGTCAAGAACCTGGTGGTCGCCGACGATCTCGGCGTGGTTCGCGTCAAGGGCGTGAACTTTGCCGTGCGGGCCGGCGAGATCGTCGGCATCGCCGGCGTTGCCGGCAACGGCCAGACCGAGCTGCTCGAATCGATCGCCGGCATGCGCGACCAGCGGGCGGGTGACGTCGTGCTTGCCGGCAAGGTGCTGTCGCTGAAGGGTGATGACGGCGCGCATCGCGCCCGGCGCGAGGGCCTTGGCCACGTACCCGAGGATCGTCAGCGCGAGGGCCTCGTCACCCAGTTCGAGGAGTGGGAGAACAACGTTCTGGGCTACCAGTACGACCACGCCTATGGGCGCGGCATGCTGCTCGATATCGCCGCGGCGCGCGCCCAGGCGATCGAGCGCATGCACAAGTTCGACGTCCGGCCGGCCAATGCGCGGCTGAAGACCGCCAATTTCTCGGGCGGCAACCAGCAGAAGATCGTCGTCGCTCGCGAGATGGAGCAGAACCCAAAAGTCCTGATCGTCGGCCAGCCGACCCGCGGCGTCGATATCGGCGCCATCGAGTTCATTCACAACCAGATCATCAAGATGCGCGATGCCGGCAAGGCGATCCTCCTGGTCTCGGTCGAGCTCGACGAGATCCGCTCGCTTTCCGACCGCATCCTCGTGATGTTCGACGGCAACATCGTCGGCGAAGCCGACCCGGCCGTCGCCACCGAAGGCGAGCTCGGCCTGATGATGGCCGGGGTCCACAAGGAGGCCGCCCAGTGAGCGCCCGTCGTCCATTGCCGCGCTGGGCCGACGTGGCGCTGTTGCCGGTGCTGAACCTGGTCCTGGCGCTGATCGTTTCCGGCATCGTCATCGCGCTCATCGGCCAGAACCCGTTCGACGCGATCCGCATCATGACCGTCGGCGCCTTCGGCAATCTCGAGGGCATCGGCTTCACGCTCTATTTCGCCACCGACTTCATCTTTGCGGGACTGGCGGTCGCCGTGGCGGCACAGGGTGGCCTGTTCAACATCGGCGCCGAAGGGCAGGCCTATCTCGCCGGCCTCGGCGCCATCGCCGTGGGGCTCGCGCTCGATCACACCAGCTGGCTGCTGGTGCTGCCTCTCGCCATCATTGCCTCGGGCATCATCGGCGGACTCTGGGCCCTGATCCCCGGCTATCTGCAGGCCAAGCGCGGCAGCCACGTGGTCATCACCACGATCATGTTCAACTTCATCGCCTCGGCGATCATGGTCTACCTGCTCAACTACGTGCTGAAGCCCAAGGGCGTGCAGGAGCCATCGAGCGCCAACGTCGTCGATGCCGGCAAGATCCCGCAGCTGCGCACCTGGTTCCACCAGTTCGGCGGCGCGCCGCTCAACATGACGATCATCTTCGCGGTGTTGGCGGTGATCTTTGTCTACGTGCTGGTGTGGCGCACCAAGTTCGGCTTCGCGCTGCGCACCATGGGGCACAATCCGGCGGCTTCGCTCTACGCGGGCATCTCCAACAGCCGCACGATCATGACGGTGATGTTCATCTCGGGCGCGCTCGCCGGCATGATGGCGGTCAACGAGGTGCTCGGCGAACAGGCGCGCGTCGTCATCGACTTCACCTCGGGCTTCGGCTTCGTCGGCGTCGCCGTGGCGCTGATGGGCCGCAACCATCCGTTCGGCGTGGCGCTCGCGGCGGTGCTGTTCGGCGCGCTCTACCAGGGCGGCATCGAGCTGCAGTTCGAGATGCCGGCCATCACCCGCGACATGATCGTGGTGATCCAGGCGTTGGTGATCATGTTCACCGGCGCCATGGAGGGCCTGCTGCGGCCGGGGCTCGAGAACGCCTTCATGGTCTTCGGGCCGAAGCAGAAAGCCGAAGCTGCGGCGCGCGAAACGGTGAGCACGGAGGGCTGAGATGTACGAGCTCATCATCTCGACCCTCGCGGCGACCGTGCGGCTGACGACGCCGCTGCTGCTCGCCTGCCTCGCCGGGCTCTACTCCGAGCGTTCGGGCGTGTTCGACATCGGCCTCGAGGGCAAGATGCTGTTCGCGGCGTTCGGCGCTGCCGCGATCTCGGTGGTCACCGGCAATGCCTGGCTGGGGCTTTTGGGCGGGATCGGCATCTCGATGATCATGTCGGTGATCCACGCCATTGCCTCGATCACGCTGCGCGGCAATCAGGTGATCTCGGGCGTTGCCATCAATTTCCTAGCACAGGGGCTGACGGCGGTGCTCGGCCTCGCCTGGTTCCATCTCGGCGGGCACACGCCGACCGTGCCCGACAGCGGCCGCTTTACCCCAATCATCTGGCCCTACGCCGATCAGATCGCGACGGTGCCGATCATCGGGCCGATCTATTCGGTGCTGCTCTCGGGCCAGAACATCCTCGTCTATATCGCCTTCCTCGCCGTGCCGGTGACCTATTGGGTGCTCTATAGAACGCGGTTCGGGCTGCGGCTGCGCGCCGTCGGCGAAAATCCCAAGGCGGTCGATACCGCCGGCATCTCGGTGACGCTGCTGCGCTATCGCGCGCTGCTCATCACCGGCTTCCTCTGCGGCATCGCCGGCGCTTATTTTTCGATCGCCCAGAACAACGCCTTCGTCAACAACATGACGGCCGGCAAGGGCTATATCGCGCTCGCCGCGCTGATCTTTGCGAAATGGCGACCGGTGCCGGCAATGTTCGCAACGCTCCTCTTCGGCTTCCTCGACGCGCTGCAGATCCGCCTCCAGGGCGTGCCGTTGCCGATCATCAATGTGGCTGTGCCCGTGCAGTTCATCCAGGCGCTGCCGTATATCCTCACCTGCGTGCTGCTCGCCGGCTTCATCGGCAAAGCGGTGGGGCCAAAGGCCGGCGGCATTCCCTACAGCAAGGAGCGCTGAGCCGCATGGCCCCGGCGCCCATCGTCCCATGACCGCGACCCAAGCCTATGCCGTGCAGTCGCCGACCGCGCCGTTCGCGCCCGTCGTCATCGACCGGCGCGAGCCTGGTCCCCACGATGTGAGGATCGACATCGCCTATTGCGGCGTCTGCCACTCTGACCTGCACACCGCGCGCGGCGAGTGGGAAGGAACCCGGTACCCGTGCGTGCCCGGCCACGAAATCGTCGGCACGGTGACGGCGGTGGGCGCGCACGTCGGTCGCCACAAGGTCGGCGATCGCGTCGCCGTCGGCTGCATGGTCGATTCCTGCCGCGAATGCGAGAGCTGCAGAGCGGGGCTCCAGCAATATTGCTACAACGGCAACACCGGCACCTATAACAGCCCCGACCGGCATTCGGGCGGCCACACCCTGGGTGGCTATTCGGCCTCGATCACCGTCGACGAGGCATTCGTGCTGTCCGTCCCGGCCGGCCTGCCGCTCGATGCCACGGCGCCGCTGCTCTGCGCCGGAATCACGCTCTACTCACCGCTCCGCCACTGGGGCGCCGGCCCGGGCAGGAAGGTCGGCATCATCGGCCTTGGCGGCCTAGGGCATATGGGGGTCAAGATCGCCCGCGCGCTCGGCGCCGAGGTGACGATGATCACGACGACGGCCGCCAAGGCGCAGGACGCCAAGCGGCTCGGCGCGCATCATGTGATCCTCTCGACCGACGCCGCGCAGATGCAGGCCGCCGAAAAGTCGCTCGACCTGCTGATGGACACCGTCTCGGCCGAGCACGACCTCGCGCCCTATAACCGGCTGCTGCGCGTCGACGGCGTCAACGTTCTGCTCGGCCTGCCGCCCTCGGGCGCCATGCCATTCAAGCTCGGACGGATGATCGGCAACCGGCTGTCGATCGCGGCGTCGACGATCGGCGGCATCGCCGAGACGCAGGAGATGCTGGACTTCTGCGCGCACCACAACATCGTCTCGGACATCGAGCTGATCGGCATCGACCAGATCGAGCGGGCCTATGAGCGGATGCTGCGCAGCGATGTGAAGTATCGCTTCGTCATCGACATGGCGACGCTGAAGGCCACAGCATGAGCGCTCCCTCCGACCGCGATCCGGACCTGTTCGCCGCGGCCGAAGCCGTGCGTGCGCGCGCCTATGCGCCCTACTCGAAATTCAAGGTCGGCGTGGCGATCCTGGCCGACGACGGCAGGATCTATTCGGGCTGCAACATCGAGAATGCCGCCTATCCGATCGGCAATTGCGCCGAGGCCTCGGCGATCGCCGCGATGATCGCGGGCGGCGCGCACCGCATCCGCCGCGTCTATGTCACCGGTCCCGGCAGCGCGCCGGTGACCCCGTGCGGCGGCTGCCGCCAACGCCTGCGCGAATTCGCCGATCTCGACGTGACGGTGATCTCGCACGGCGTCGCAGGCACGCCGCTCCACCAGACCGTCGCCGAGCTGCTGCCGCACTCCTTCGGCCCCGAATTCCTGCCGCAATGAGCAAGGCGGTCAAGACCGTCCGCAAGCTCGCCGGCAGCGCGCCGATCGAGGCGGCGCTGATCCTCGGCTCCGGGCTGGGCCAGATCGGCGAGATGCTCGCCGACAAAGTCGCGATCCCGTTCGCCGAACTCAAGGGCTTTCCAGGCGGCGGGGTTTCGGGGCATGGCCGCGACCTGCTGGTCGGCCGGCTCGGCGGCAAGCGCATCGCGGTGCTGACCGGACGCGAGCATTATTACGAGCACGGCAATGCCGCGGCGATGCGCCCCGCACTCGAAGCGATGGCGGAGCTAGGGGCGACTACGCTGCTCCTCACCAATTCCGCCGGCTCGGTCGATCCGGGCATCGGGCCCGGCGACCTCATGCTGATTTCGGACCACATCAACTACGCCGGCATGAACCCGCTGATCGGGGAACCGTCGGACAGGCGCTTCGTTAACATGGTCAACGCCTACGACGACGCCCTCCGGTCGCAGGCCCGCTCGATAGCCGCCCGCCTCGACATTTCGTTGAAGGAGGGCGTCTATCTTTGGTATTCTGGTCCGTCCTTCGAGACGGTTGCCGAAATCCAGATGGCCATCCGCCTCGGCGCCAACGCGGTGGGCATGTCGACCGCCCCGGAGGTGATCCTCGCGCGCATGCTTGGCCTTCGCGTCTGGGCCTGCTCGTCGATCACCAACATGGGCGCCGGCCTGTCGGACGAAAAGATTTCGCACGAGCACACAAAAACCATGGCCGTGCAGGGCGCCGCAAAGCTGAAGCGATTGCTGCCGGCGCTATTGGAGGCGACATGAGTCTGCGCGTTGTCGACAACACGACGTTGGCGCCCAAGCCGGTAAAGACCGCTCATCCCCCGGCGCGCAATCCAGGCTATCCGCTCGATCTCGACTGGGTCGGCCGCATCCGCATGAACCGCTCGGCGCTCGAGCGCCGCGCCGCAACGATTGGGGCGCGCCGCACCGTCAAGAAAGAGTGGCAGGCCGCCTGGCTGTTGCGCGCCATTACACTGATGGATTTGACGACGCTCAATTCCGACGACACGCCGGGCCGCGTCGAGCGGCTCTGCGCCAAGGCGCGGCACCCGCTGACCAACGAGATCATCGACGGCTACGATATCGCCGAGCTCAAGATCGTGCCGGCGGCGGTGTGCGTCTATCACGCGTTCGTGCCGACGGCGGTGAAGGCGCTCGAGGGCAGCGGCATTCCCGTCGCGGCGGTGTCGACGGCGTTCCCGCATGGCCTCGCGCCGCTTGAAACGCGGCTGATGGAGATCGAGGCATCGGTCGCGGCGGGGGCGAAGGAAATCGACATCGTCATCAACCGCCATCAGGTGCTGACCGGCGACTGGCAGGGGCTTTATGACGAGGTTGTCGCGATGCGGCGCGCCTGTGGCGACGCGCATCTGAAGACCATTTTGGGCACCGGCGACCTCGCGACGCTGAACCAGGTCGGCCGCGCGTCGCTGGTCTGCATGCTGGCCGGCGCCGACTTCATCAAGACCTCGACCGGCAAGGAAAAGGTCAACGCGACGCTGCCGGTGTCGCTCGCCATGATCCGCATGATCCGCTGGTTCGCCGACGAGACCGGCGTCGAGATCGGCTACAAGCCAGCCGGCGGGATCAGCTCGGCTAAAACGGCGCTCGACTACATGGCGCTGATGAAGGAGGAGCTGGGCGTGCACTGGCTGCAGCCGCATCTGTTCCGGTTCGGCGCGAGCTCGCTGCTGACCGACATCGAGCGGCAGCTGGAGCACAACCTCAGCGGGCACTACGCGGCGGACTATCGGATGCCGATGGTGTGAGTTTTCGGCCGACGGGCGCCGAACCAACCGCCCGTCATGGCCGGACGTGTTCCGGCCATCCAGACGCGAGCCGTCCGGCGAGCGAAATGACCTCTTCTGGCCCGGCAGACGCCGGGCCACTGGGTCACCGGGACGAGCCCGGTGATGACGGTGGTGGGTGAGGAGCCCGTTGCGGAATGAACAAGATCGCCGAAATTTTCCAGTCCCTCGACTACGGCCCGGCGCCCGAGAGCCCGGAGCCGGCGCTGGCGTGGCTCGCCTCGTACGGCGGCAAGTTCGGCCACTTCATCGCCGGCAAGTGGACCAAGCCGGGCAAGGTTTTCGCCTCCGACAACCCCGCGACCAACAAGAAGCTCGCCGACATCACCGATGGCAGCAAGGCTGATGTCGACAAGGCGGTGAAGGCAGCGCGGGCGGCGTTCCCGGCCTGGTCGGCACTTTCGGGCTATGAGCGTGGCAAATATCTCTATGCACTCGCGCGGCTGGTGCAGAAGCACTCGCGGCTCTTCTCGGTGCTCGAAAGCCTCGACAACGGCAAGCCGATCCGCGAAAGCCGCGACATCGATATCCCGCTCGTGGCCCGGCATTTCTATCATCACGCCGGCTGGGCCCAGCACCTCGAGCGCGAGTTCCCCGGCATGGTGCCCTATGGCGTCTGCGGCCAAATCATCCCGTGGAACTTCCCTCTACTGATGCTCGCCTGGAAGATCGCGCCGGCGCTCGCCGCGGGCAACACGGTGGTGCTGAAGCCCGCCGAGTTCACCTCGCTCACCGCGCTGCTGTTCGCCGAGATTTGCGAGAAGGCCAAACTCCCGCCGGGCGTCGTCAACATCATCACCGGCATGGGCGACACCGGCGCCGCGCTGGTCAACCATCCGGACGTCGACAAGATCGCCTTCACCGGCTCGACCGAAGTGGGGAAGATCATTCGTGCCGCGACGGCGGGGACCGGCAAGGGGCTGAGCCTCGAGCTCGGCGGCAAGTCGCCCTACATCGTCTTCGACGACGCCGACCTCGACTCGGCGATCGAGGGCCTTGTCGATGCCATCTGGTTCAACCAGGGCCAGGTGTGCTGCGCCGGCTCGCGGCTGCTGGTGCAGGAATCGATCGAGGAGCGCTTCCTCGCAAAGCTCAAGCTGCGCATGTCGACGCTGCGCGTCGGCGACCCGCTCGACAAGGCGGTCGATATCGGCGCGCTGGTGGCGCCGGTGCAGGTGGCGCGCGTGCGCGACCTCGTCAAGAAGGGCGTGGCCGAGGGCGGTCAGCTCTATGAACCAGATGTCGACCTGCCCAAGGGCGGCTGCTTTTTGAAGCCCGCGCTGATCTCGCACGTCTCGACCGCCAACACCGTCGCGACCGAGGAGATCTTCGGGCCGGTGCTGGTCGAGATGAGCTTCCGCACCCCCGAGGAGGCGGTGGCACTCGCCAACAACACCAAATACGGGCTCGCCGCGACGATCTGGAGCGAGAACATCAACCTCGCGCTCGACATCGCCCCCAGGATCAAGGCCGGCGTGGTGTGGATCAACGGCACCAACAATTTCGACGCGGCTGTGGGCTTCGGCGGCTACAAGGAATCCGGGTTTGGCCGCGAAGGCGGCAAGGAGGGCATGGGGGCCTATTTGAAGCCGGCCTGGGAAAAGACCCTTAGGCCTGCCTCCCCCACAAATGTCATCCCCGCGAGAGCGGGGACCCAACTCCCCTCCGCCGCCGAGCATGATGGCATCGACCAGACCGCCAAAATGTATATCGGCGGTAAGCAGGCCCGCCCGGATTCCGGCTACTCGCGCGCCATCCACGGCCCCGGTGGAGCGATGCTCGGCGAGGTCGGCGAAGGCAACCGCAAGGACATCCGCAATGCCGTGGAGGCGGCGCGCGGCGCGCTCGGCTGGGCAACGACCGCGGCGCATACGCGGGCGCAGGTTCTGTACTTCCTAGGCGAAAACCTGGAATATCGTTCCGACGAGTTTGCGAAGCGCATTCGCGAGCAGACCGGCGAGTCGCTAACCTCGGCGCAGAAGGAAGTCGCGGCCTCGGTCGAGCGGCTGTTCGCCTTCGCCGGCTGGGCCGACAAGTATGATGGCGCGGTGCACAATCCGCCGAGCCGCACCATCGCGCTCGCGATGGTCGAAGCGATCGGCGTCATCGGCATCCTCGCGCCGCCCTCGCGCCCGCTGCTCGGCTCGATCGCGCTGTTGGCACCGGCGGTGGCGATGGGCAATCCGGTGGTGCTGGTGCCCTCGGAGCGCTCGGCGCTCTCGGTCACCGACCTCTACCAGGTGATCGAAACCTCGGACGTTCCCGCCGGCGTCGTCAACATCGTCACCGGCGTCACGGCGACGCTCGTCAAGACCCTCGCCGAGCACGACGGCGTCGACGCGCTGTGGTGCGCCGCCGATGCCACGACCTGCGCCATGGTCGAGAAGGCCAGCGTCGGCAACCTCAAGCAGACCTGGACTTCGCGCGGGCTCTATTACGACCTGAGCGACAAACAGAAATTCGAGGGGGACTATTTCCTGAGGCGTGCGACGCAGGTGAAGAATGTGTGGGTGCCCTATGGGGCGTAGCTTCAATCTGATCTGGAGGGCGATAGCGTGTGCGGCTCATGCGCACCCCTCCCCCTTGCGGGGAGGGGCCGGGGGCGGGGGTCGCGAGCGCACGGTTTTCAATTCATGACAAATCAGCGCGCACGAGAGTTGCGCCAGGGATCGACGCCGATCGAGCGTCGCCTTTGGGCTCTCCTTCGTCCGCTTCGCGAGCAGGGGTACCACTTCCGTCGGCAAGTGCAGATCGGGCCGTATTTTGCCGATGTTGCCTGCCATCATGCCAAGTTGGTTATTGAGGCAGATGGCGGCTCACACACCGATCCCGCCTACGACGAGCGTCGCGATGTGTACATGCGTGAACGGGGCTTCAACGTCATGCGGATTTCGAATGCCGCGATTGTTTCCAACCCATCGGGCGTCTTCGACGCAGTGACCTCTATACTTGCGGGCATCGAGCCTCTGGCCCCCACCCCCAGCCCCTCCCCGCGAGGGGGAGGGGTGCCCAGGAAACGAAAGGTTCGAGTGGGTCTCGATGAACTGGCCGCCCGCGCGGGTGACCGCTGATGGTCTTCCTCCCTCAGGAAATCATCGTCAGGAAACGCGACGGCGGTGAGCTCGGCAAGGCCGAGATCGCGGCGTTCATCGCCGGCCTGACCGACGGCAGCGTGACCGAGGCGCAGACGGCGGCGTTTGCGATGGCGGTGTTCTTTCGCGACATGACGCTGGGCGAGCGGGTGGCGCTGACCGAGGCCATGCGCGACTCTGGAACGGTGCTCGACTGGTCGGAGCTCGATGGGCCGGTGGTCGACAAGCACTCGACCGGCGGGGTGGGCGACAATGTGAGCCTGATGCTTGCGCCGATCCTCGCGGCGTGCGGCGTCTATGTGCCGATGATCTCCGGGCGCGGGCTGGGTCACACTGGCGGCACGCTCGACAAGTTCGACTCGATCCCCGGTTACCAGACGCAGCCGGACAACGCCTTGTTCCGCAAGGTGACCAAGGAAGCGGGCTGCGCCATCATCGGCCAGACCGCCGACCTCGCGCCGGCCGACAAGATCCTCTACGGCATCCGCGACGTGACCGGAACGGTCGAGAACGTGTCGCTGATCACCGCCTCCATCCTGAGCAAAAAGCTCGCGGCGGGACTCGGTGCGCTGATCCTTGACGTGAAGACCGGCTCCGGCGCCTTCATGCCGACGCGCGAGAAGTCGCGCGAGCTGGCCAAGAGCCTCGTCGCGGTCGCCAACGGGGCCGGCACCAAGACCGCGGCGCTCATTACCGACATGAACGAGCCGCTCGCGAGCGCTGCCGGCAACGCGCTCGAGATCCGCAACGCCGTGGAGTTCCTGACCGGCGCGCATCGCGACCCGCGCCTGCTGGAGGTGACGCTGGCGTTGAGCGCGGCGGCGCTGGAGCTCACGGGGTTCGACGGCAACGCGCGTCACGCGGTGCGCTCCGCTCTGGCCAGCGGCAAGGCGACCGAGCACTTCGCGAAGATGGTGCAGCTGCTCGGCGGACCGGCGGACTTCGTCGAGAAGATGGATACGCACCTGACGCCCGCGCCGATCGTGCGCGACGTCCTGGCCGAGACGGACGGCGTGGTCGCATCGATCGATACCCGCGGTGTCGGCATGGCGGTGGTGGCACTCGGTGGTGGCCGCCGGCAGGCGACAGATACCATAGATCATGCGGTGGGGTTCGACCGGCTGCTCGGTCTGGGTGCGGCCGTCACGAGTGGAACGCCGCTCGCCCGCATCCACGCCCGTGATGAGGCGAGTATGCGCGACGCCGAGCAGCGTCTCGTCGCCGCCTACCGCATCGGCACCGCAGCGCCCGCTAACCCGTTGATTGTTGAGCGGATCGACGCCTGATGCCCCGTGCGATCGTCTGCATCCTCGACAGCTTCGGCATCGGCGGCGCGCCGGACGCGGGCGACTACAGTGACGGCCACGGGCACGCCGACATCGGTACCGACACGCTCGGCCATATCGCCGAGCGCTACGATCTCCACCTGCCGAACATGGACGCGATGGGCTTGGGCGCCGCGGCTCAGCTCTCGACCGGCCATGTGCCGCGCGGGCTGTCGGCGACGCCGAGGGGCGGACGCTGGGGCGTCGGGCGCGAGGTCAGCAAGGGCAAGGACACGCCGTCCGGCCATTGGGAGATCGCGGGCGTGCCGGTGCCGTTCGACTGGGGC
>Ga0265339_10000394_pt1 | contig 34437 bp, 26 predicted proteins | sample 4CB219metaG_FD_202085 | JGI IMG/M metagenome (GOLD analysis project Ga0265339, IMG submission 202085) | Rhizosphere microbial communities from Carex aquatilis grown in University of Washington, Seatle, WA, United States - 4-CB2-19 metaG | ecosystem: Host-associated > Plants > Roots >... | reverse complement strand
TTTACTGACCGCAAGCATGGTTTGGAGCTGGCAAGGCGGATCTTTGCGGAGACGCCGATGCCGGAGCCGCCCAAAGGCAAGTTGTGTTTCGGGAGGAATGTGTGAGTGCACGCAATAGGGTTTTCATGATTCTGGGTCTGCTGCTGACGGGATCGTTGATCTGGTATCTGCTGACGGGACGGCCTTCGCCGGATCTGCACATGATTGGGACGGTGGACGCGAACGAGGTGGAGGCGAGCTCGAAGATTCCGGGACGGGTGCAGCAACTGCTGGTGCAGGAAGGCGACCAGGTACAGGCGGGGCAATTGATCGCGGTGATCGAGAGCCAGGACCTGGCGGCAGCGGAGGCAGCGGCCCAGGCGAACTTTGCCGGCCAGCAGCAGAAGCTGAATGAGACCGTGGACACGGAGCGGCAGACGAAGGGCGAAGTATCAAGCGCGACGTTGAGCGCGGAGGCGCAGGTGTATGCGGCGCAGGCGGCGCAGGCGCAGTCGCAGGCGAACCTGGCCAAGCAGAAGGCCGACACCAGCAGGACGGTGGCGCTGGCGAAGCAGGGAATCATGAGCGCGCAGTCGAGCGACGAAGCGCAGGCGTCGCTGGACGCGGACACGGCGGCGGTGGAGTCAGCGAAGCATAACGTGGCAGCGGCGCAGGCGGCGCTGGAGCAGGCGCGGGCGCATGAGATTTCCGCGGCGGCGGCGGGGAAGACGGTGGCCTCAACGCGCGAGGCGGTGGCAAATGCGCGCGCGCTGGCCGAGCAGGCGGCGGTGGTGGTGGGCTATTCCAAGGTGTATGCGCCGGTGAGCGGGAGGGTGGAGGTGTGGGCGGCGCGGCAGGGCGAGGTGGTGAATGCGGGGCAGGCCATTGTGACGATCATGGACCTGAGCCAGACGTGGGTTTACGCGCCGCTGCCGGAGACGGAAGCGGACGCGGTGAAGCTGGGCGACTCGCTGAAGGTGGCGATGGCGAGCGGCGATACGGTTGAGGGCAAGGTGATTGCGAAGGCGGCGGAGGCGGACTTTGCCACGCAACGCGACGTGAATGGAGGGCGCAAGCGCGACATCAAGACGGTGAAGCTGAAGCTGTTGATTCCGAACCCGGGGGAGAAGTTTGTGCCGGGGATGACGGCGGATGTTTACATCCCGAAGGCGAAGCTGAAGGAAGTGGTGAAGCAATGACGGCGGCGCAGAGGAAGGATTCGGCGCAGACTTCAGCACACCTGGTGACGCCGGTGCCGGCATTTACCGGGCCTGCGATCAAGGTGGACAAGATTGTAAAGCGCTACGGCACGTTTGAAGCGGTGAAGGGGATTTCGTTTGAAGTTGCGGACGGGGAGATCTTTGGGCTGCTGGGGCCGAATGGGGCGGGGAAGAGCACGCTGATCCGCATGATGACGACGCTGCTGCCGGTAACGTCGGGACGCGCGCTGGTGGGCGGTCACGATGTGGAGAAGGAAGCGAACGCGGTGCGGCACATGATCGGGGTGATTCCGCAGGCGCTGACCAGCGACCCGGATCTGACGCTCTATGAGAATTTGAGCATTTACGCGAAGTTGTATTCCGTACCGAAGGAGGAGCGGGAGAAAAACATCAAGGAAGTGCTGGAGGCGGTGGACCTGACCAAGTGGCGGGATGCGCAGACCAAGACGCTTTCCGGGGGCATGCGGCGGCGGCTGGAGATTGCGCGGGGACTGGTGCACAGTCCGCGGATCTTTTTTCTGGACGAGCCGACTACGGGGCTGGACCCGGTGAGCCGCATTGCGGTGTGGGAGATGCTGAACAACCTGAAGAAGATGCGCAACCTGACCATGCTGCTGACGACGCACTACATGGAAGAGGCGGACCGGCTGTGCGACCGCATCGCGATTGTGGATCACGGAAAGCTGGTGGCGCTGGACACGCCGGTGGGGCTGAAGCAGAGCGTGCCGGGATCGAACGTGGTGGAGGTGCAGTTTAACCGCGAGGACGAGCAGTGGCAGGGGCGGCTGGAGGCGATGGAGAACGTGACCGAGGTGCAGTCGCAGTCGGGGGGGATGTACCGGGTGCTGACTTCGAATGGACCGCAGACGACTACGCAGATTGTGGAGATGGCGTCACGGATGGGCGAGCAGATGACGAGCCTGAGCGTGCAGAACACGTCGCTGGACGATGTATTTGTGCACTACACGGGCAGGCAGTTGCGGGATGAGCAGGTGAAGGCGGTGTTCATGATGCCGCCGCGGCCGGGAGCGAACGCATGAACCGATTCTGGGCGATAGTAGAGCGCGAGATGCGGAAGTTTTTCCGCTCGCCGGTGCTGATGATCATGAGCATGATGCTGCCGCTGGTGCAGTTGCTGGTGCTGGGGCACGCGTACGGCGGGCACATCCAGGGCGCGAAGGTGGCGGTGGTGGACGAGGATGGGGGCCCGAAGGCAGTGCAGGTGCATGAGGCGTTCGACTCGGTAGCGGTGAACATCAGGACGTTTACCACGGTTCCATATGTGGACGAGCGCACGGCGCGCGAGGATGTGCGGACGGGCAAGGTGGATGCGGCGGTGATTATTCCGCCGCAGTACTCAAGGCGGGTGTACGCGCAAGATGGGCCGCGGATCGGGCTGGTGGTGGACAACTCCGACCAGATTATGAGCGGCAGCATCGAGGGCGAGATGCAGTCGCTGGTGAACGCGCTGAACCAGCCGGTGATTGCGGACCGGATTGTGAAGAACATCGCGCTGGAGATTGTTGAGCTGTATCCGTACGTGGAGTACATGAAGTACCTGCTGGCGGGATCGATTGCGCTGGCGATGTATATCAGCGTGATGATCGGCGGAGGGATGCTGTACATCGACGACAAGGCGCGAGGCGTGCATGAAGGGTACCTGGTGACGCCGATCAGCAAGCTGGAGCTGGTGATGGGGCTGAACGCGGCGGGCGCCATCAAGGCGGTGCTGAGCGGAATTTCGCTGACCCTGATCGGCTCCCTGATGGCGGGGCTGGGGGTGGTGTTCAATCCCGCGGCGGATTTTGAACTGCTTTTGCTGATCCTGGGAACATCCATCGCGTTCAACGGGATGATGTTCCTGATGATGGTGCGGGTGGACGATCCGCTGGTGCCGAGGGCGATGTTCGGAGTGCTGAACACGCTGCTGTTCTTTCCGTCGGGGGCGATCTCGCCGATTGCGGCGTTCCCGAAGTGGCTGAGGGCGATTGCGGTCGTTGATCCGTTCACGTATGCGATTCACGGGTTCAAGTCGATTTTGCTGAAGGATGGCGGGCTGGTGTCGATCAAGGGCGATCTGCTTTTTCTGTTCGCGTTCGGGTTTGGGACGCTGCTGCTGGCTACGCCGTTGTTCAAGCGGACGCTGTAAAGGGCAGGGATCAGGGGCCAGGTGTCGTTGCCCGCCTGAAACCTTATACCTGATCCCTGACACCTGGTTTTTCGGGTTTCCGGCGCACTTGGGCTGGAATGCAAATAAGGCGGCCTGTTCCTTGTGGGAGGACGGGCCGCCTTTTTGCGTGAGGCAGGGAACAGGGAACAGGGAACAGGGAACAGGGATCAGGGATCAGGGATCAGGGAACAGGGAATAGGGAACGAGGAAAGGCAGAAATGGAAAGCCTCATCGATCATCTACAATCTAGGTCATCCCGAGCTTCCCAAAAAGAGGTGTATGCCGATGAAGTGCAGGCGATCCGCAATCGCTGTGGCGGCGTGGAGCGCCGCTGCAGTTTCAGTTGCCGCGATGGGCGCGGCGCAGCAGCCGCAGTATCCCGATTATCCCAGCGAGACGCCGCAGCATCTTGAGCCGGCGACCACAGGCTGGGACTACGCGCGTCGTGAAGTGATGATCCCGATGAGGGACGGGGTGAAGCTGCACGCGGTGATCCTGGTGCCGAAAGGGGCGCACAGTGCGCCGATTCTGCTGACGCGGACGCCGTACTCGGCGGATGGGCAGACGCAGAATTCCGCGAGCGCGCACCTGGAGACGGCGCTCTATGGATACGACAATGCGACGGATGTGATTGTGGAGGGCGGCTACATCCGCGCGGTGGAGGACATTCGCGGGAAGTACGGCTCGGAGGGGGATAACGTGATGAACCGGCCGCTGCATGGGGGGCTGAATCCGACGCCGGTGGACGAGTCGACGGACACCTACGACACGATTGACTGGCTGGTGAAGAACGTTGCGGAGACGAATGGGAAGGTGGGGATCCTGGGGATCAGCTATGACGGATTTTTGCCGCTGATGGCGCTGGTGCATCCGCATCCGGCATTGAAGGTGGCGGTGCCGATGAATCCGATGGTGGACGGCTGGATGGGCGACGACTGGTTTCACAATGGCGCCTTTCGCGAGCAGAACATGCCATACATCTATGAGCAGGAGGGCACGCGCGGCAACGAGGCGAAGTGGTGGGTGGCGCACTTTGACGATTACGACGAGTACATGAGCGCGGGCTCGGCGGGCGAACTGGGCAAGGAGCACGGGCTGGAGCAGATGGGGTTCTGGCGGAAACTGATCGAGCATCCGGCGTACGACTCATTTTGGAGCCAGCAGGCGATGGACAAGGTGCTGGCAGAGGATTTCAAGCAGGAGGGGATCAAAGTCCCCACGATGCTGGTGCACAGCTTGTGGGACCAGGAGGATATCTACGGCGCTGTGGCGGTGTACAAGGCGATCAAGCCGCTGGACACGGACGGCAAGGTGTATCTGACGCTGGGGCCGTGGCACCACGGGCAGGAGATTGGGGACGCGGACAGGCTGGGGGCGATCCGGTTTGGGAGCGACACGGGGACGTGGTGGCGCGAGAATGTTCTGGCGCCGTTCCTGGCGCATTACCTGAAAGACGACGCGCCGAGCGATGCGGATGTGGCCCCGGTGACGGTGTACGAGACCGGCCTAAACCGCTGGCAAAAGCTGGATAAGTGGCCGGTGGCGCCGGAGATGAAGCCGCTGTATCTGGAGGGTGGGTTCAAGTTATCGTTTGAATCTAACTCCACTAACTCCGCTAACTCCGCTTATGACGAGTATGTTTCCGATCCGGCCAAGCCGGTGCCGTTTCGCGCGCGGCCTTCGCAGCCGGTGGGATACGTGCTGCCGCTGACCTGGCCCGAGTGGCTGGTGGACGACCAGCGCGAAGCCTCGGGGCGGACGGACGTGCTGACCTACACGAGCGATGTGCTGACGGAGCCGGTGCATATTCGCGGGCAGGCGATGGCGAACCTGGTGGCGTCGACTAGCGGGACGGATTCAGACTGGGTGGTGAAGCTGATTGATGTGTACCCGGACCAGGTGGCGGATCATCCGGAGATGGGAGGGTATCAGCTTGCGGTGGCGATGGATATTTTCCGCGGGAGGTACCGGGAGAGCTTTGCCGAGGCGAAGGCGATTGCGCCGGGCAAACCGCTCACCTATCGGTTTGCGCTGCCGCCGGCGAATCATGTTTTTCTCCCCGGGCATCGGATCATGGTGCAGGTGCAGTCGAGCTGGTACCCGCTGTACGACCGCAATCCGCAGACGTTTGTGGCGAATATTTTCTGGGCCAAGCCGGAGGATTATGTGAAGGCTACGCAGCGGGTGTATCACGGGGCGGGCGAGGCGAGCGCGGTGGAGCTGCCGGTGGTGGAGGGGAAGTAGCGGGTCGGCGAGTTGGCAAGTTCGCCTGTTTCGCCTCCAAAGAGGTCTCTTCTCACGCGGACAATATTTTCGCCTTTATTTCGCCATTATGATATCATTGATATCATTGCTATCAAAACAGGGGGGAGGGGGTATCTGCCTTCCTCGCCTGGAAACTCCGTACTTTCGCTCTTTAATCGCCATTTTGCTATCATTGCTATCAAAACGGGGGGGGAGGGGGGTATCTGCCTTCCTCACCTGGAAACTCGGCATTTTCGCTCTTAATTCGCCTTTTTGATATCATTGCTATCATTGATATCAGAACGGTGGGAGGGGTATATTTCTTTTTTTCCCTCTGAACAGGAAAGGAGCTCCGCAGGAAGCTCCTTTCAAAATGAGTGTGGGCGAAACCCAGCTATCTTGCTGTATCGGGTATCACAGGTGGATTACAGCACGGCCGGCGCCAGCGGCCCCGGCGGCGGCGCGAAGGAAAGAACGACGGTGCATGGAATGTCCTTGTGCGAAAGGGAGGATCTGCAGCGGGGATGCGTTTTGGTTCAGAGTTCCCTCAGGGTTCCGACTGGCGAAGGCTCGGGGAAGATGGCGCGGGCTGGGAGGCGGAAGCGGCTGCGATGCCGCGCTCCAGTTTCCTGGAGAGAAAGATGCTGGAGAGGCAGAACCCGATGAACAGGTAATAGCCGGGGAGGATGGTGGAGCTGTTGGTGGGGATGACCAGCTGCTGGACCTGGGGCGCCTCCCGGATGCCCCCCATGCCGCTTTCAATGACGCCATTGAACGCGATGAAGGACATGAAGATGGCGAGCACCATGACGTCGGCCATAGACCACTTGGACAGCTCGAACGCCAGCAGCCTGACGATGCGGCTGTTGCGCAGGAGCGACGGCCGGATCAGGGATGCGCTGAGCGCCAGCATCTTGAGCGTGGGGAAGACGACGCTGAACAGGATGACCAGGACAGCCACCAGGGTCATGGCGGGGCGATGCATCTCGAGCAGGCTCCTGGAGACTTCGACAACGGTCTTGCTGCGGTAGTAGAGCGACTGGTTCTGGAACTCGATGGGTGAGCCGAGCAGGGTGGCGTCGAGCTTGGTGACGCGGACTTCCACTTCGAGCATGGGGCTTAACACGCCGCCCACGAGCATGGTGATCGAAAACAGCATCAGGACCACGACCGCAGCGCGGGACGGCGGCCGGCGGCCGATTGCGAGCAGGAGGAATCCCAGGGCCGCCGATGCCAGCACGATGAGGTAGTCCCGGTTGAGGCGGGCGTCGGATTGCTGGATGCGGCCGTGCAGCAAGGCTTCGCAATCGGGGCCGGTGGCGCATCCGTAGCGGCGCAGAATGGCGTTGTAAGTGGTCATGTCGGTGGCGCTGAAGGTGTTCTTCACCGCGTCGTTGAGCACGCTGCGGATGGAATCCTTGAAGGCCTGCTGGTTTTGCTGCTTGGCCAACTCGGCCAGCACGACCTTGGTGTACTCGGGAATGTGCGGTCGCAGGGAGTTGACGATCATGTTGACCAGCACGGGAGGCGCGGTGAGCGCGGCCGGCGCTTTGGAGTTGGCAGGCCGGGGGGCGGTCATCTGCTGCTTGATGTTGTCGAGCAGGGAATTGAGCGCATGCTCGACCATGGGGCGCAGATTCCTGCTTTGCGAGGTGAGGTTCAGCTTGTCGACCTGCTCGTTCAGGACGGGCCCGATGATCCCGCGCCATTGGTCCGCGCTGAGAAGGCCGTAGCGGACGTGCTCGAGCTCGGCCAGATCGGTGCGGAGATCGCGGCGTTTGTCGAGGCCGTCCATGGTTTGCCAACTGAACCAGATTGCGGGCAGCAGGAGGAGGACGCTGGCTGCCAGCCGGAGATGGAACCAGCGCGAAGCTCTACGCGGTGAGGGTTCTGTGGGTGCGCTGGAGTCATTCACGGTAGTGAAGACGAGTATAAACGCCCGAGGCCAGCGAGCCGGCGGGTCAGCGGATCGGAGATGGGATATCGATCCCCAGCACCGCCTGTTGCGCGGCGAAGATTTCCTTGAGGCCGGACTCGGCCAGGTCAATGAGCTCGTTGAGCTGGGTGCGGGAGTAGCTGCCGCGCTCGGCCGTGGCCTGGGTTTCAACCAAGCCGCCGTCGGCGGTCATTACCACATTCATGTCCACCTCGGCCTGCGAGTCCTCCTCGTAACAGAGGTCGAGCAGAGGCGTGCGGTCGACGATGCCGACCGAAGTGGCGGCGACGAGCTGCCTCATGGGGGATTTCTTGAGGGTGCCGGCCTTGAGCAGGGCATCGAGGGCGATGTGGAGGGCTACGGCCGCGCCGGTGATGGCCGCGGTACGGGTGCCGCCGTCGGCCTGGATCACGTCACAGTCGAGGATCACGGTGCGCTCGCCGAGGGCGGTCATGTCGACGACCGCGCGCAGGCTGCGGCCGATGAGACGCTGAATCTCGTGCGTGCGGCCGCCGATTTTGCCTTTCTCACTCTCGCGCGGGGTGCGGGTGATGGTGGAGCGGGGGAGCATGGAGTACTCGGCGGTGACCCAGCCGCGGCCGGAGTTTCGCATCCAGCCAGGCACGCCCGGCTCGATGGTGGCGTTGCATAACACGCGGGTGTTGCCGAGGGAAACGAGGACGGAACCCTCGGCGGTCTGCACAAAGCCGGGAGCAAGAGTGAGAGGGCGAAGCTGGTTGGGGGCACGGCCGCCGGGACGAAAAAAGGAGGGCATAGGGGCATTGTACGTTCCGCGGCGGGGGCGATGGGGCGGTCAATCCCGAAACGGGAACGGGCAAAACTGCAACCCCGAAGCGGGAAATGGTTGTAAGCGCCTGAAAAGCAAGAGGATATGGGGAGGGGAACCAGCAAGGAGTGCCAAAACGGGACAGGGCACGGAGGAATCCAGACCCGGTTGGGACATGGGTTTTTGAAGTTAAGGCTTTTCTTGAGAACCACTTAGGGAGGGGTGTTTCGGTTTGGCACACGACGTGTATCAGTAAGGGACAGAACGGAGCAGGTTGGGCCGGTTCGGAACCACAGGCTGCAAGGCAGAGCAGGGAAGATGAGGACGCCGGACGCCAGATGGGTTGCGGAGAGGATGAGGGGCATGCAAGCGACAGAGACGAGAACTTCTTCAAGCGAGGCAGAGCGGAAACGGGTGAAGGCGGTGGTGGAGACGCTGGCCCGCCCGCGCCAGCCCGGTTCGACGGCGGCGGAACTGGCCCACGATGCGCGCAACATGGTGACGGCGCTGGAACTCTATTGCGATCTTCTGGCGGAGCCGGGCGTTCTGACGGAAGAATCGCGGCATTACGCCAGCGAGTTGAAGCTGGTGGCCACAGCGAGCCGGCGGCTGGTGGAAAAGCTGATGCAGCTGGACGGGAGGGAGAGCACAGCGGCTAATGAGCTGTATATGCCCGTAAGGCCGCAGCGGGCTGTGCCGGCCCGAGTGGGCAATCATTCCGCTGAGGCCCTTCCCGAGGGTCCTATCCGGGACCTGGCGCGGGAGATCGAGGCCAACCGGAACCTGCTGGACGCGATGGCCGGCCTGGCGATCACGGTTACGGTGCGGACGGAAGGCGGCGCGCGGCCGGTTCGCCTGACCGCGGAAGACCTGACCCGGGTCCTGGTGAACCTGGTGAAGAATGCCTCCGAAGCCATGCGGCGGGCGGGGCGGATCGAAATCACGCTACGGGAACACGAAGGCGGGGAAACGGGCCGGATGGTGATGGTGATGAGCGTTGATGATACCGGGCCCGGCATCCGCGAAGGCCTTCTGGATCAGATATTTACGCCTGGATTCACTACGCACGCGACAGCCTCTGGAAGCGCCGGCGATGGCGGCTGGCCGGCGTCGCACCGAGGGCTTGGGCTGTCGATTACGCGGTCCATCCTGGAGGCGGCCGGGGGGCGCATCCGGGCGGAAAACCGCAGCGAGGGCGGGGCCCGTATCGTCATCGAACTGCCTGCAGAACGGCAGTGAGCGCGGACACGGAAATGAGTGCAGGGGAGATGCCTACAATGCTTACAGCAATTTTTGACGAGAAAACCATGGAAATGCTCTCACAGGCGGGGGAACCCTCGGTTCCGCTGCACATGCTGGTAGTGGATCCGGAGCCGGCAGTGCGTTCAGCGTGCGCGGAGATCGCTTCCAGCATGGGGTACGTGGTGGAGGCGACCGGTGACATGGGCCACGCGCGGAGCCTGATGCGCGGGCACGCGGCCGACATCGTGCTGGTGAACCTGCCCAATGGGAATGGACATGGGCTGGAACTTGTCTCCGAGGTGAAGCTGCTTTACCCGCAGACCGCATTGATCGCGATGACGGCGTCAACCTCAGTGGGCGCGGCGGTGGAAGCCATGCGCTGCGGCGCCTCAGACTACCTGATCAAGCCGTTTGCCATGGACGAGCTTTCGAGCGTACTCGATCGCGCGGCGGCCACGCTTCTAACGGACACGGCCACGCGGCAGCTTCGCGAGCGGCTGCGTCTCTCCCAGGGGCTGGGCGCAATGATCGGCCGCTCCGGCGAGATGGAGAAGCTCTACCGCATCCTGTCCAAGGTGGCGCAGAGCACGCATCCGGTTCTGATCCTGGGGGAGAGCGGGACGGGCAAGGAACTGGTGGCGCGGACCATCCATGCCTACGGGCCCAACCCGCAGAAGCCGTTTCTGCCGGTCGATTGCGGATCGCTGGTGCCGACACTCATCGAGAGCGAACTGTTTGGCTACGTCAAAGGCGCGTTTACGGGCGCCAACCGCTCCAAGGACGGGCTGCTGGTCTCAGCCGAGGGCGGCACCGTGTTCCTCGATGAGATCGGCGAACTCTCGCTTGACCTTCAGGCCAAGCTGCTGCGATCGCTTCAGGAGCGGGAGGTGAGGCCCGTGGGCGCGACCCACCGGGTGCCCATCAAGGCACGCATTGTGGCCGCCACCAACCGCAACCTGGCGGAGATGGTGGAGCGGGGCCAGTTCCGCAAGGATCTGTATTATCGGCTGAACGTGGTCAATCTCAAGCTTCCGTCTCTGCGTGACCGCAAGGAGGACATCCCGCCGCTGGCCGCGCATTTCCTGGACCGCATCAGCCGGGAAAATGGGCGGAAGTTCAGCCTGAGCGACGAGGCCCTGCGCACGATGATGCGGTACGATTGGCCGGGCAACGTGCGCGAGCTGGAAAACTCGATCGCGCGCGCGTGCGCGCTTTCGTCCGGCCCGGTGCTGCACCTGGGCGACATGCCCACGCAGTTGCAGAACCAGGGGCTGGAGGCGCGGCGCGTGGCGGCGGGTTCCGGCCAGGAGCCGGAAACCGCGGACCCTGCAGTGATGACGCTGGCGGAGATGGAAAAGCACGCGATCCTGACCACCATCCGCACCCTCAACGGAGACAAGCTGCAGGCGGCGAAGCTCCTCGGCATCGGCAAGACCACCCTGTACCGCAAGCTCAAAGAGTATGGGATCGCCGATCCCACGCAGGACGAGTAAGGGTAGCCTCCGGCTCCCGGCTCCAGCCTCCCGCTTCGACTCTTCAGGAGCAGATTCTGCACGAGGAAGCTGACTGCCGGTTGGGGCAAGTGAACAGCGAAAGACGAGATTCCACAAGCCAGCGGCTAGAAGCTGGAAGCGAGCGACAAGGGGAAGCGATATGAGCATTCTGATTGTGACGGGAATTGAGGGCGCACGGAATTGCGCCGATGCGGTGGCCAAGAACCTGGGGATGGAAGTGGAGACGGCCGATGGGCGCAAGTCGGCGCTGGTCGCTCTGCGGAAGAAGGAATTTGCCGCCGTGGTAATTGACGAGACCATTGCCGAGTGTGATCCGGCGGCAGCGGAGACCATCTGGGAACGTGCCGGGCTGGCCATACCCATCCAGGTGAATTTTGCCTTGTCCGGAACCGCACGGCTGACCCGGGACATTCGCTCCGCGCTGAACCGCCGCGATCGCGAGCAGCAGCTGGCTCGCAAGGCGGCTGCCGCTGCCATCGAAACCGAGCTCAAATCCACTGTGGCCGGACTGCTGCTGCAATCGGAGTTGGCGCTTTCCGGCAGCGATGCGAACTCTCCCCTTGCCGAGCGGTTGCGCATCGTTGCGGATCTGGCGGGAAACCTGCGCCGCCAATTGGCTGCGCCGGCGGCAGTGCGATCTGAGCACCCTGCGGTCAGCGGCCACTGATCGGGACAAGGCGCGGGGTTTCAGGATGCAAAGACCGATCTTCACCGCTGATTTTCACTGGCCAGCGAGGGCTGTTTCCTGCATTTGCGGTTCAGTATTCACGGTTCTCATCCGGAATGGTATCCGGGTTTCATGTGCGACTCTCCTTTGCCGGGGCTTGCGAATCATGCCCCGGCATTTTTTTACATTCCTGTTAACTTCGGAGCGGGCAATCGTGCCGTAGGCTCGTTGATATGCCGAACTCCGCCGTGCTTTTGATTGACTGCCCCGACCGGAGGGGCCTGGTGGCCCGCGTCTCGTCCCTGCTGTATGAACACGGCGCCAACATCCTGCACGCCGACCAGCATCGCGATGGGGAACTGGGACTGTTTTTCATGCGCGTGGAATGGGAGCTGGGCTTGGCGGACAGCGACAGCCGGTTCGACCTCAAGCGCTTCAAGCAAGCATTCGCGCCCATGGCCAGGGAACTGGAGATGCAATGGACGCTGGCTACCAATGAGATCCGCCTGCCGGTGGCGCTGTTTTGCTCAGAGACTCTTCACTGCGTGGCCGATCTTCTGCACCGCTGGCGAAGTGGGGAGCTGGACTGCGATATTCCGCTGATCGTGTCGAATCATTGCGAGGTGGAAGCGCTGGCCGGCTTCTACGGTGTGCGATTCGAATATGTGCCAGTGACCGAGGAAACGCGCGCTGGGGCCGAGGCGCGCCAGATGGAGCTGCTGGCGGAGAACGGGGTGGAACTGGTGGTGCTGGCGCGCTATATGCGGGTGCTGTCGCCCACGATCCTTCGCTACCCGGCGAGCTTTATCAACGTGCATCACTCGTTTTTGCCCGCGTTTACCGGCGCGCGCCCGTACCAGGCGGCTCACCGCCGCGGGGTCAAGCTCATCGGGGCCACCAGCCATTACGTAACGGAGTTGCTCGACGACGGCCCCATCATCGAGCAGGACGTCACGCGCATCTCGCATCGCGACCAGGTGGAGGATCTCGTGGCGCGTGGCCGGGATCTGGAGCGCATCGTGCTTTCCCGCGCGGTACGCTGGCACCTGGAGTGGCGCATCCTGCGTTACGGGAACAAGACCGTGATCTTCGATTAGAGGACGGGCCAAGGGACCGAGGGAACAGGACCAAGTCTATTTTGCCGCCGCCGTTGCCGGTCGCGGGCTGGTGGCCAGTGAAGTTGCCCAGCCTGTGCAGATGGCAACTGCAGCGGCAACGGGGAACGCAAAGCCGGAGAAGTAATACAAGCCGACAAAGGCTCCAACCACCTGATACGCCAGGAGGAGCCATGCCTAAGGCTGGCAATTCTATAGAGCACGATTGCCTTCATCGAAGCATCTCCTGAGGGGAAGTTGGGATCGAGCAATCCAGGTTCATTCGTGCGTTGTTAAGGCTCTTCTGCGTCTGCTCGCGTATTCTGTTTCCGCAGTTTTGTGTGGGATACGGCAAACCGTGGAGAGCCTGATGAGGAATGTCCTGCTGTTTGCGCTTCTGCTCGGCGCGGTCCAATACGTCTTCGCGCAGTCGGTGTACACCACGCGGCTAGACGATCCCAAAGCCATCTACCTGGACGCGCCGGAGTATGGCGCGCGAGTTGACGGCCGCGCCGACGCCTCCGCCGCTCTCCAGGCTGCCATCGACAAAGCGGAAGGCCACCGCCGGGAAGGCATCGTGTTTGTGCCCGAGGGCCGCTATCGCCTGGACCATACCGTCTATGTCTGGCCCGGCGTACGCGTCATCGGCTTCGGCGAGAAGCGCCCTGTGTTCTTCCTTGCGCCCAATACGCCGGGCTTTCAGACCGGCATGGGAGTCATGGTGATGTTCGCCGGGTTCCGTCCCGGAAGCAGTCTTCCCCGCAACTTCCGCGTAGCGTTTCCGCCGCCGGGTCAGGTCCCGCCCAACGAAGACGTGGCCGATGCCAATCCCAACACGTTCTACTCGGCCTTGAGCAACATCGATTTCGAGATCGGCGACGGCAATCCGGCTGCCGTTGCAGTGCGCTTCCACGTGGCGCAACACTCGTTCCTCAGCCACATGGACTTCAGCATCGGCTCCGGCCTGGCCGGAATTTACATGGCGGGCAACGAGGCCGAGGACCTGCATTTCCACGGCGGCCGCTACGGCATCCTCACCGAGAAGACTTCGCCGGCGTGGCAGTTCACGCTGCTCGATTCCACCTTCCACGGACAGCGCGAGGCTGCCATCCGCGAGCACGAGGCGCAGTTGACGCTGGTGGCAGATTCTTTCTCTGATGTTCCAAAGGCAATCGAGATCGATGAGGGCTATCCGGATGAGCTGTGGGTGAAGGATTGCCGGTTTGATGATGTTACAGATGCGGCTGTTGTGATCAGCATGGAGGAGAGCCCGCTGACCCAGATTGGCTTCAAAGACACGGTGCTGAGTCACGTGCCCACGCTGGCAAGGTTCCGTGAAAGCGGAAGAACGGTGGCCGGCAAGAGCGAGATCTATCGCATAAGCGAATTCAACTACGGGTTGATGGTCCCGGGACTCGGCCGGATGGGAAAGATGGGAATGCGGTACGAGGCCACATCGCTCCGCTCGATGCCGGATGTGTGGCCGAAAGCGATTCCCAGGCTGCCACCGACTACAGACTGGGTCAACGTGCACACGCTCGGCGTAAAGGGCGACGGCGCCACCGACGACACCGCGGCGATCCAGTCTGCCATCGCCGCGCATCGCGTGCTGTATTTTCCCAGCGGGCAATACGTTGTCCGCGACACGTTGAAGCTGAAGCCGGACACGGTCTTGATCGGCCTGCATCCCACAATGACGCAGTTCGATCTACTGGACAAGACGCCGGGCTACCAGGGAGTTGGTGCGCCGAAAGCGGTGATCGAAGCGCCGCGCGGCGGCGAAAACATTCTCAGCGGGATCGGCGTATTTACCGGCGGCATCAATGCGCGCGCGACTGGCGTCCTGTGGAAAGCAGGCGAGCGCTCGCTCATTGATGACGTGCGCTTCCTGGGCGGCCACGGCAGCGGCACCAACCCATACAACAACAACCACACCGCCGATTCTGAATTGCACAAGCGCTGGGACTCGCAGTATCCGAGTCTCTGGGTGGCCGACGGAGGCGGCGGGACGTTCGCCGACATCTGGACGCCCGACACGTTTGCGCAGGCCGGTTTCATGGTCTCGAACACCAGCACTCCGGGCCACGTCTACGAGCTCTCATGTGAGCACCACGTCCGCAATGAGATTGTCTTCGATCACGCAGAAAACTGGGAAGTGGACGCGCCGCAGACGGAAGAGGAAGCGGGCGAGAGCCCCGAGTCGCTTTCGCTCGAGATCGATTTTTCTCACAACATCACGATCGCCAACTATCACGGTTACCGCGTGACGCGGTCGCGGGCGCCGTTTCCCGCGGCGGTGCGTTTGTACGAGTCGTCGGGAATTCACTTCCGCAATGTGCACGTGAATGCGGAGAGCGGGTACGGGATCTGCGACGAGAACGGCTGCGGCACGTTTCTGCGACTGAGCAAGTTCCCTTATGAGAACGCGATTGAGGATTTGACCCACCACATTGAGGTGCGGGAGCGCGAGTTCGCTTTCCTCGATGTTGGGGAACCGCCGCAGCCAGCCGTGCTCGACGCGTCCGCGGTTCTCGCTCCCGGCGAGCACATTCGCAAGCTTGAAGACGGCTTCTTCTCCATCTCCGGCGCGGCTGTCGACGCCGCAGGGAAGCTTTACTTCGTCGATCATCACGAGCAGCGCATCTACGCCTGGTCGGCGGCGGAAGGCCTGACGATCGTTCGCGACAATGCGCTCGATGCGGTGAACCTTGCCTTCGACAAGGCCGGTGACCTGATGGTGCTGTCTTCCGCGGGGCCGGAGAGTACCGTGTACACATTCAAGCCCGGCACATCCGCTGACGACCTCGCCGTGCTGGAGCCTCAGCCCGCCGCAGCGCATCCAGGTGCGACCTTCATCTTTCCGGGGAATTTCTGGAACAACGGCGAGTTCAAGGACCAGCTGGATCTCGAAACGATGCGCTTTACCACGCTGGCGGAGATGTTCGCCGCAGACGTGACCAAGCCCAAACCGCGCGAGTATGTTTCGCTGGACGGGAGCGTCGTTCTGCCGGCGGGGCGCGTCTTCCAGCAGGGCCCGGCCGATGACACCTCCGGCTGGCGATTCAGCGATAACCTGGACACCTACGGGTTCCTCGAAGCCCACACCGGTCAGCACATTTACGTCAGCAGCGAATCGGAAGATATCACCTACTCTGCGCGCGTCAACGCCGATGGCACGCTCGCCGACTTCAAACCCTTTGCCCACCGGGGCGGCGAGAGCGTGTCCACCGATCCCGCAGGCAACGTCTATGTAGCCAACGGCCAGGTATTCGTCTATTCCCCTGCCGGCAAACAGATCGCCGAGATCGACGTGCCCGTGCGACCGCTGCAGATCATCTTCGGCGGCGCTGACCGGAAGACGCTATTCATTCTGGCGCACCACGCGCTGTTTGCTGTAAAGGTGCATTAAGAGCTCTCAGCCGACAGCCAGCAGCTCACAGCAAAAACTGTAAGCTGTCAGCTGCCAGCTCGATCACAGCGCGACGGTGACCGCCTTCGTCTCCAGATAATTGTTCAGCACCTCTTCGCCCATCTCGCGGCCCCAGCCCGACTGTTTGTAGCCGCCGAAAGGCAGGCTGGCGTCGAAGACGTTGTGGCAGTTGACCCAAACGGTGCCGGCGCGGATGCCGCGCGATACCTTGTGCGCCAGGCTCAGGTTCTGCGTCCACACACTGGCCGCGAGCCCGAACATCGTATCGTTGGCGCGCTTGACGATCGCATCGATGTCCTTGTCGCCGAACGGGACCGCGCACACCACCGGCCCGAAGATCTCCTCCTGCACCACTTTCATGCGCGGGTTGGTGCCGGTGAGCACGGTGGGCCGCACAAAGTAGCCCCGCTCGTGGCCGCTGACCGGCCCGCCCGCCGCCACCTTTGCGCCCTCGTGGATGCCGGACTCGATGTAGCCGACTACCTTGCGGTATTGCTCGTCGCTCACCAGCGGACCCATCTGGCAAGCGGGATCCATTCCCGGCGCAAGCTTGATGCCCTCGGCCACATGGCTCACGCCTTCCACCACCTGGTCGAAGACCTTCTCGTGAATATAGAGCCGCGAGCCCGCGCAGCAGCACTGTCCGTGGTTGAAGAAGATCGCGCTCGCCGTGCCCTTGACGGCGTGATCGATATCCGCATCCGGAAACACGATGGCCGGCGATTTTCCGCCCAGCTCCAGCGAGACCTTTTTCAGGTTGCCGGCGGCGGCGTGCACAATCAGCTTGCCCACTTCGGTGGACCCGGTAAACGCCACCTTGTCCACCATCTCGTGTGCTGCCAGCGGCGCGCCTGCGCCTTCGCCGTAACCGGTCAGCACGTTCACCGCGCCCGGGGGCAGCCCGGCCTCGTCCATGATCTGCGCCAGCCTCAGGCCGCTCAAGGGCGTTTGTTCCGCCAGCTTCAGCACAATGGTGCATCCGCACGCCATCGCCGGCGCCAGCTTCCACGCGGCCATCAGCAGGGGGAAATTCCACGGAATAATCTGCGCGACCACGCCGATGGGCTCCCTCAGCGTGTAGGAGTGGAAGTTTTGCCCGGCGGAAAGCGCCAGCGTCTTGCCTGTGATCTTGGTCGCCCATCCGCCCATGTAGCGGAACATGTCCACGGTCAGCGGCACATCCGCCACGCGTGCAATGCTGAAAGGCTTGCCGTTGTCCAGCGACTCAAGCTCGGCAAACTCCTCGAGGTGTTCCTCGATCAGGTCAGCGATGCGCCACATGATCCGCCCGCGCTCCGAGGGCGACATCCGGGGCCACGGCCCTTCATCGAACGCGCGCCGCGCGGCCTCCACGGCGCGATTTACATCCTCGGCTTCGGCTTCCGGCACGTGGGTGATCACGTCGCCGGTGGCAGGGTTGTAGACGGGAAATGTCTTGCCGGAAGCGGCGGCCACAAAGCGGCCGTCAATCAGCATCCGGTGGTCGGTTGCGACAAAGTCGGCGGTGCGGCCGCTGACGCGGGGATCGATGGACAGAGTTGCCATAAATGACCTCGGTGTGCGTCCGGTCGGGCCGCGGCGGCCTGGCTTGGGGAAAGGCCCGATCTTCGGAAAACTCCGCAAACAACCAGCGTGATCCGGGACCCGGGGCCTGCCGGATTCTGCACGCAGGAACACTACCACCGAAGGCTTTGGATTGGCTACCGGCAACCGTAAAAGTTGTCAGTCGTCAGTTCTCAGTTGTCAGAAGCGCCACGTGCCAAGTCCTGGGAGGCTGGTTGCCGATGCGGCGAGTCCCGCTTCAGACCTCGAACTAGAAGCGACCAGTGGCCGATGCTGACAACTGAAAACTGAAAACTGACAACTGCTCTTGACCTGTCTATAACTATAGGGTGCACAGTGGAGATGGACGATGTTTACGGTAACCCAACTCGCCCGGCGTTGCAGCATGAGCCGCACCGCCCTGTTGTACTACGAATCGATCGGTTTGATGCCCCCGCCCCGGCGCACGGGCGGAAACTATCGCGCTTACGCGCAGGCAGATCTGGACCGCCTGCTCCAGATCCGCGCTTATCGCAACGCAGGCCTGGCGCTTGAGGACATTCGCGCGATCCTCACGACGAAATCGCGAAGCAGCGATGCGCGCAGGGTGCTTGAGCGGCGCCTGGTCGAACTCGACGACGAAATCGGCGCCCTGCGCGCGCATCAACACGCAATCCTCCAACTGCTGGGCTCGGAGGCCCTACGAAAGGCAAATGAAATGATTACGAAAGAGAAGTGGGTTTCAATTATGAAAGGCTGCGGCCTGACAGAAGAACAGATGCACCGCTGGCACGCTGAATTCGAGCGCTCCGCCCCGGACGAACACCAGGAGTTTCTCGAATTTCTCCACATTCCCGCCGCGGAAATCAGGACCATCCGCGCCAAGAGCCGGGCCGGCGCATAAATCCTGCTACCGAATACGAAGGGCGCGGATGGCGGCGCCCTTCGTGATTCCAATGCGACACAGGTTTTCAAAGTGCCATGTCATTTTGCCGCCCGCACCCTGGATCGCCTTGTTCTAGCGCAAGCTCACGGACTGGCCGGTTCGGGCGGATTGGCGGGCGGCGTCGAGAATCTGCATGACGGTCACATTGGTATCAAGCGCACTCAGATCGCCCTTTGCGGGCAGGCGACCGGAAAGAACCGAGGCGAGATAGCTCAGCGAGTCGTGCTGATTGGCGGGCAGGCCGGGCGCGGTCTCCAGGTGCTCTTCGCGGTCATGCTCGTAGCGGACGCGCAATTGGTCGGACTGGACAGTGATGGCGTAGCCGGTTGAGCCGTAAACCTCCATGTCTTTGCGGCCGAACGGCCAGTTCCACGAGGCCATGATGACGGCCTGGGCATGCGGGTACTGGAGGATGATGGTGGCGTCGTCGTCGACGCGAGGATAGAGATTAGGCTTGTCGTGATTGACGATGGCGGTAACGGTGAGCGGCGCTTCGCCGTGCATGAGCCAGGTCATGAGGTCGACGCCGTAACAGCCGAAGTCGTAGAGCGCGCCGGCGCCGTTCTGCGCGGGATCAGTGAGCCAGCGAAGGAACTCGGGCGGGACTCCAATTTCTTTGGGGCCCTGGTGGCCGTCGTGGACGACGACGCGGCGCAGTTCGCCAAGCCGGCCGGAGTCGAGCTGGTTGTAGGCCTCGCGATTGGAGGCGTACCAGGTGGTTTCATAGTTTACGAGGACTTGCACGTGGTGCTGGCGCGCGGTGCGCTGGATGGCGAGGGCGTCCTGGTAGGAGATGGTGAGGGGCTTCTCGACCATTGAGGCGATGCCGTACTGCGCGGCGATCTCAATGGCGTTGCGATGCTCGGAAATGGGCGTGTAGACGAGGATGGCGGCGGGATGGAGCGCCTCGATCATGATGGCTTCATCCTTGAAGAAGAGCCTGGGATCGAGGTTGTATTTGCTTTGGTATTTGGCCGTGAGGGCGGAGTCGGCATCGGCGATGCCCACCAGCTCGACATCGGAGTGGTGCGGGAGCGCGTTGAGGAAGCCTTCGACGTGGCCGTGCTCGAGGCCGACGATGGCTACGCGCAGGCGGTTGTCCTGGCTGGCGGAGTCTTGCGGGGGAAAGGCGAGAAGCTGAGTGGAGACTGTGATGGCGAAGACCAGCAGCGAGAAAAGGGAGAGGATGCGAGTGCGCAGCATGGGTGAGTGGCTCCGCGAACGATTGTACTTGGGAGACGCGTGGGCGAGGTGGAACGCTCCGATCGAAAATTACAACCTGTGAATCAGATCATGACGCTGATTCCTCGGGTTTGCCGTCTCGCAGGCGGCGAATGCCCAATGGATTCTCGTCCTGCAACTCCGGTGGGAGCAGGGACTGCGGGAAGTTCTGGAAGCAGACGGGGCGCGCGAAGCGGTAGATGGCCTGGGTGCCGACGGACGTGAAACGGGAGTCGCTGGTGGCGGGGTATGGGCCCCCGTGGACCATTGCGTGGGTGACTTCGACGCCGGTGGGGAAGCCATTGACGATGAGGCGGCCGGCTTTCTGCTCGAGGATCTGGACAAGTTCGCGGTGGAAGGCGAGGTCCTCTTCATCGCCGAGGATGGTTGCAGTGAGATGGCCGTCCAGGGCGCGGGCAGCGCGAAGGTAATCCGCGGTGGAGTCGCAATGGACGAGCAGCGTGTCTGGGCCGAAGATCTCTTCGGCAAGCTCCGGCTCCGCCAGGAGCTGATCGAGGCAAACGGTGAAGAGCTTGGCGTTTGACGCGAAGCCCTGGGTGGATTCAATGGTGACGGCGGTGGCCGCGAGCGGAATGTGATGGGAACGATCGGCGGTGGCGCGGCTGTAAGTTTGCGCGATGCCCGCGGTAAGCAGCGTGAATGGCTGCGACTGTTCGACCAGGGTGCGAAGCTCCTCAAAAAAAGACGGGCTTTCCGGAGTATCCGGTACGAGCACGATGCCGGGTTTGGTGCAGAACTGGCCTGCGCCGAGGGTAAACGATCCGAAGAGATTCTTCGCGAGCTCGGCGGGGCCTTTGCGCAGCGCGGAGGGCAGGACGAAAACGGGATTGCCGCTGGACATCTCAGTAAAGCAGGGGATGGGCTGAGGGCGCGCGGCGCATTGGTCCATGAGGGCGCGGCCGCCGTGGAGCGAGCCGGTGAAAGTGACGGCGCGGACCAGTGGATGTTTGACCAGCGCTGCGCCGACTTCGCTGCCGGGGCCGAAGAGCGCGGCAAAGGTGCCGGCGGGCAGGCCTTCGGCGGCGACGGATTCTGTGATCAGCGCGGCGACCATCTCACTGGTTCCGGGATGTGCCTGATGAGCCTTGACGATGACGGGGCAGCCGGCGGCAAGCGCGGATGCGGTGTCACCGCCAGCGACAGAGAAAGCGAGAGGGAAGTTGCTTGCGCCGAAGACGACGACGGGTCCGATGGGGCGCAACATGGAGCGCAGATCGACACGCGGCAGCGGCTGGCGATCTGGAAGGCCGGGGTCAATGCGCGCCTGGACCCACGAGCCTTCCTCAACCAGTGCCGCGAAGAGACGAAGCTGGCCCGTGGTGCGGGCAATTTCGCCGGTGAGGCGCGGCATGGGGAGCGCGGTTTCGAGATGCGCGCGCTTGGCGATCTCATCCTTGTGCCGGTCGAGCGTGTCGGCGCAGCGGCGGAGGAAGGCCGCGCGGGTTATGCCGGGAGTCCGGGAGTAGGTCTCGAAGGCTTCGGCGGCGAGGCGGGCGGCGTCCTCCACTTCGTCAGGCGATGCGGAGTGGTAGGGAGGATCGAGCGGGGAGCCGGTCTGGGGATTGATGGCGTTAAAAGTCCGGTCGCCGGTGACGCCGCGCTGGTTGCCGAAGAAAGAAAGTCCCGTGAGTTCCATGTATTCAAGATTATGCCCAGCCGGCCGGGATTGCGCGCGCAGTTGGAATGGCTAACGGCAGACTCTGCACAGAATTGCCGGCCAAACGGAGTCCGCGGGACCGGTTTGGTATATCCCGCCCATCCCGCAAAGAAATGCGGAATGAATGGATACCCACGGTTGTGGCTATTCGGGCGATTCGGCGACGACGGGATTGGTTAGCGAGCCGAGGCCTTCGATGGTGACGGTGACTGTTTCGCCTGGCTTGAGCCAGCGTTTAGGCGTGCGGCCCAGGCCTACGCCTGGCGGAGTGCCGGTGGAAACGATATCTCCGGGTAACAATGGAGTAATTGAGGAAATGTACTCGACTAACTCCGGTATCTTGAAGACTAACTCGCTGGTATTGGAGTGCTGCAGGGTTTCGCCGTCGATGGTGAGCGAGATGTCGAGATTGTGCGGGTCTTCAATCTCGTCGGCGGTAACGATGGCGGGTCCGAGCGGGCAGAAAGTGGGGAACGACTTGCTCAGGTTCCATTGCGAAGTGGCGAACTGCACATCGCGGGCGGAGACGTCGTTGACGATGGTGTAGCCGTAGACGTATTCGCGCCAGGCGGAGGCGGGGATGCGGTAGCCGCCGCGGCCGATGACGAAAGCAAATTCGGCTTCATAGTCGGGTTGAGTGGAGTTGCGCGGCAACACGATGGGCTCGCCCGGTCCGATGACCGAGGTGGGGAGCTTGAAGAATACGACGGGGACCTTGGGGATCTCCATGCCGGACTCGCGGGCGTGATCACGGTAATTGAGGCCGATGGCAAAGACGCGGGGCGGGTTAGGCAGCGGGGCGTGGAGTTTGACCTCGGCGATGCGGTGGCCGAGATATACCCCGGGCTGGCGGGGAACTTCGCGGATGCCGGCACCGATGGCGGCCAGCGCATCCAGGCAGCCGGCGGCAGTGAGGTCGACGACGAGGTTTGAGTCTTCGCGGAGTGCGCCGGGGCGAACCACACCGTCGGCGGTGGAGAACGAAACGAGCTTCATGCGAGTCTCCAGGCAGGAATGAGTGCCGATTCGACTATAGCGAACCGGAGCGGCAACGGCGAGCCGGCGCGAGTGTGCCGGGGCGCAGGACGACGCTGCGCCGAGCCTGGGATGCCGATTGGAGATTCACTGCGCCTGCGTTCTCATGCGCCATCGGAGAAGACGTCGGGCACGTCAATGCCGAGCGCGGAGGCCAGATCGTGCTGGTGCTCCTGCTCCTGGCCGATGATTTTGCGCAGCGCCTCGGCGAGGGCGTAATGGCCCACTTCCTCGGCCTGCTGAACACGCCGGCGGTAGTTCTTGATGGTTTCGGTCTCATTGTCGAGATCGAAGCGGATCATGTCTTCCGGCTTATCGCTGAGCTTGACCGACTTGGGCGTATTGGTGGGCATGCCGCCGAGATAGTCGATCTGATCGGCGATGGTCATGGCGTGCTGGAGCTCCTGCGCGGCGTGGAGTTTGAGCTCCGCGGCGATACTCATCCATTGCGCGCCCTTGAGCACGTTGCTGTAGATGGTGTAGCCGATGATGGCCTGGTATTCGCGGGCGAGGTCTTCGTTGAGGGCGGTGATGAGGTCTTTGATCTTCTGCTGGCGCTGCTTGCCGGTCTTCTTATTGGGCATGGGTCTCCCCTTTCGCTGGTGGCGACGGGAAGTTAGATGCAGAAAAGCAGGCTCACAGCTTCCAGCTATTAGCCGTCAGATGTATTCGCCAACTTCGGGCTGAAGTTGACAGCTGAGAGCGGATGGCCGTCTTTAGTCGGCGCGGAGGGCGTCCGTTGGGTTGACGGAAGCCGCGCGGCGCGCAGGGAGAAAGCTGGCAACGATGGACGCGGCAGCGAGCAGGAACGCAACTGCGGTGAGGGTGAGGGCATCCCAGGGCGCGACGCCGAACAGCATGCTGCGCAGAGCCAGCGAGGCGCCGATGGAGCAGGCGAGACCGAGCGCGATGCCGATAGCGGTGAGCAGTCCCGCCTGGCGCAGAACCATGGAGTAAATTGTACGGCGCTCGGCGCCAAGGGCCATCCGCACGCCAATCTCACGGGTACGCTGCGAGACAGAGTAAGCCACGACACCGTACAAGCCGACGACTCCGAGCAGAAGCGCAATGACAGCGAAGCCAGCAACGACGGACGTCGCGAAACGATGCAGGAAGGCGGCCTGCGAAGCGTTGATTTGATCGTCCATGGTGATTTCGCCGTAGACGCCGATGTTGGGGCCGATGGCGCGGAGGGCGCTGACCATGGAGGGAAGCAGTGCAGCGGCGTCGCCGGAGGCGCGCACGGCTACGGCAAAGTAGTTGTCGGTGCCCTGGTAGATGGCCTGGTACTCGGCGGGCCAGATTTCATTATCGAGGCCGGATTCGCGGACGTCGCCGACGATGCCGATGATAGTGCGAATGGAAGTGGGCGTGAGACTGGTATCACCGATCTTCTGGCCGATGGGGTCTTCGCCGGGGAAGTATTTGCGCGCGAAAGCCTGGTTGATGACGATGACGCTGGGTTTGGCGGCGGTGTCGTCTTCCGTAAAGAGGCGGCCGCGGATGAGGCTGGCCTTGAGCGTGGGCAGATAGGCGGGACTGACGTCGCGCTCATCCACTTCATTATGAGTGCCGTTGTAGGGCTTGCCGACGATGCGGATCCAGTCGGTGTCGCAATTGCACTGGACGGGGAGATCGGTAGTGATGCCGACAGACTGGGCGCCAGGTAGCGCGAGCAGGCGGCGATTTACGTCCTGGTACAAGGCGACGGCCTCGGCATTGGTCTTGAACGTGCCGTTTGGAATCATGAGAAAGGCGGAGGCGAGGTGGTTGGGATCGAAGTTGAGGGGCACATGCAGCAGGTTGTAGAAGCTGCGGCCGAGGAGTCCGGCGCTGGTGAGGAGAACGACAGCGACGGTGAGCTCGGCGACGACGAGAGTGGATCCAATGCGGTGCCAGAAGCTGCCCGCGGCGGTGCGGCCGCCTTCAGCCAGCGTGTTGTGGAGATTGAGGCGCGAAAGCAGAAGAGCGGGGATGGCGGCGAGGAAGCATGCCGCGGCGAGCGCGATGGCGGCGGCAACAGCGATGGTATGCGAGTTGAGGCCGATGTAGCGGAAGAACGGCATGTTGTCGACCATGGTTGTGGGGATGAGGCTTTTGATGACAGAGACTGCGGCGGTGCATAGGAGCGCGCCGGCGACGCTTCCGGCAAGAGCGAGCAGTAGCGCTTCAATTACGAATTGCGCGAGGACGCGCGCGGGAGTAGCGCCGAGTGCGCCGCGAACGGCAATCTCGCGGCGGCGGCTTTCAGAGCGCACCAGCAGCAGGCTGGCGACGTTGATGCAGGCGATGAGGAGAAGGAGCGCCGAGCCGGCAAGCAGCATGAAGAGGATGGGCTGCATATCGCCGAAGAAGATTTCGCGTAGCGACGCGACGAACGCGCCCTGGTTGCGGTTGCTGTCAGGGTACTGACGCTCGAGCTGGGCGGCGATGTTCTGCATATCTTTCCGCGCGGCGTCGAGGGTGACGCCATCGCGCAGGCGCGCGACCGCGTCGAGGTTGTGGCAACTGCGCCGCGTCTCGCAGCCGCCCAGTGGGTCGAGCAGCGGGATCCAGAACTGCGCGTTGGCACGGGGGAAGTAGGAGAAATCGCGCGGCAGGACGCCGACGATGGTGTAGGCGTTGCCATCGAGGCTGACGGACTGGCCGATGACATTGGAGCGGCCGCCGAAGCGCTTCTGCCAGGTGCCCCAGGGGAGGATGGCGATTTTGGCGCGGCCAGGCTGGTCTTCGCCGGGGAGAAAGTCGCGGCCGAGAAGCATGGTGACGCCGAGGGTGCGGAAGAAGCTGTCGCTGACGCGGGCGGCGGGCACGGGTTCAGTAATGGAGCCCTGGTGCAGGAGGAAGCCGGTGCCGCCGACGGCGGCGAAGGAGCTGAGGGTAGAGTTCATGCGCTTCCAGTCGTCGAAGTCGTAGCGGGAAAGGTTGGCGCGAGGAATGGTGGCTGCGGATTCAGTAACGAAGACGAGCTGATTGGGTTGCGCGAAGGGAAGCGGCCGGATCAGGACCGCATCGACAAAGCTGAAGATGGCGAGGCTGACGCCGATGCCGAGGGCCAGGATGAAAACCGCGGTGAGCGCGAAGCCGGGATTCTTGCGCATCTGGCGGATGGCGAAGCGGAGATCCCGAAGGATGGTTTCAGCGCGAAAAGCGATCGCATGGTGGCTATGTTCGCGCACGCGCGCGGGATTGCCGAATTGGCGCATGGCGGTCGTGTGCGCGGCCTGCGGCGAAAGCCCGGAGGCGATCAGCTCACGTTCAGCCTGCTCACGATGAAATGCCATTTCCTCGTCGAGTTCGCTGCGGAAGCGGTTGCGGCGGAAGAGTAGCGAGAACTTCTTGAGAAATTGCGAGACGTCGTTCATATCCACCTCCCGGGAAGCGGCCGGTAATCGTTGCTCAGGGTTCAGGTCTGTTCCGCGAGGACACGGCTGATGGCCGCGATCACCTGCTCGAACTCGGAAACCTCAATGCCCAGCTGTTTGCGGCCGGCTGCAGTGAGTTTGTAAAAACGCGCGCGGCGATTGGTTTCCGTCATCTTCCACTCCGCCGTTACCCAGCCTTGCAGGAGCAACCGCTGAAGCGCCGGATAAAGCGAGCCTTCCTCAACGGTGAGCACCTCGTCCGACATGCGCTTGATTGACTGCGCAATGCCGTAACCGTGCAGAGGTGCGCGGGTGATGGTCTTGAGAACGAGCATGTCGAGCGTGCCGGGTAAAAGGTCTGGTTTCCCCATGGCGTCTATGTATAGGTTATCTATGGATAGGTTGTCAAGGGGATGGAATTGGAACCGGGGAACGGTGCGCCTGGCGGCAGATGCAGCAACCGGTGGCAGCCGCTGCGGTCGATCATTTACCCTGAAGATCGTTATGAGAGTACGCAATTTCCTTCTTGCAACCGCGGCTGCGGCGGCGTTTTCGATCGCCGCACAAGCTCAGCAGTCCACCGCCAAACCCACTGACTTGCCTGATTCGCCTCAGCCCAACGGACCCGCGGCCGTGCAGCCCAACGGGCCAACCGTGGTGATGGACACATCGATGGGCCGGATCACTTGCCAGTTCTTCCAGAAGCAGGCGCCGCTGGCAGTGGCGAACTTTATCGGCCTGGCCAACGGCACCAAGGATTGGGTTGACCCGGCGTCCAAGCAGAAGATGCACGGGAAGCCCTATTACGATCACACAACGTTCCATCGGGTGATCCCGGAGTTCATGATCCAGGGCGGCGATCCCACCGGCACGGGAATGGGAGACCCGGGCTACAGTTTCAACGACGAGTTCGACCCCAACCTGAACTTCGATGTCGCGGGAAGGCTGGCGATGGCCAACTCCGGTCCGAACACCAACGGCAGCCAGTTCTTCATCACCGAACAGGCGTACCCCTCGCTCAGCCAGCACTACACCCTCTTTGGCCAATGCGACGAGCCCAGCGTGAATGTGGTTAAGACCATTGCCCGGGTGCAGACCGGCGCGAACGACAAGCCGATAGTGCCGGTGTATTTGAACAAGGTGACGATTGTGCCGGCAGGCCAGCCACTGCCTGAACCGCCGGTGACTGCGCCGGCGCCGGTGCCGGATTCACTGAAACCTCCCACGGGTAGCGCGGGGTCCGGCCCCAATTCGTCGCAGCCGTAGATTCAATCCTTGCCCTCCGCAAAGCGGGCAGCGGGGCATTGTCGTGGCCAAACATCGAGTTGCATGAATTTTTCCCTAAAACGAAAAGAGGATCCAATGGCACTCACTCCCGGCACATACGCGCATTTCAACACGACGGAAGGCAAGATCACGGTACGGCTGTTCGAGGCCGAAGCGCCCGTCACGGTAAAGAACTTCATCGACCTGGCCGAAGGCGCCAAGGAGTGGACGCATCCCGGCACTCGCGCAAAGTCGAGCGACAAGCTTTTCGACGGCACCATTTTTCATCGCGTGATTCCGGATTTCATGATCCAGGGCGGCGATCCGACTGGCACCGGCATGGGCGGGCCAGGCTACCGTTTTGAGGATGAGACCAAGGGCTCGCCGCACAAGTTTGACAAGCCGGGCAAGCTGGCCATGGCCAACTCCGGACCCAACACTAACGGATGCCAGTTTTTCATCACCGTGGCGCCCACGCTGTGGCTCACCGGCAATCACACCATCTTCGGCGAAGTGGTGGAAGGCCAGGACGTGGTCACCAAAATCTCGAAGGTGGCACGCAACGCGCAGGACAAACCGCACAAGCCGGTGGTGCTGGAGTCAGTCACCATCGAGCGCGTGGCGTAGTATGGCCGTTGTTCCCCGCGCCTCGTCCATCGCAAATTCGAACAGGAACGGGACAGCGCAGGTGATCATGAAGCAAGCGTGGGCAGAAGTGCTCCTGCATGGACGATGGGTTTTTTTGGCGCTGATTAGTGTCGCTTTGCTGATAGCGTGCAACGGCCCGGCGAGCGCGCAGCCGCGGCCGCCCGATGTGCAGGCACTCTTCGTCAGCGATGTGCACTTCGAGCCTTTCTGGGATCCGGGCAAAGCTGCCGCACTGGCCGCTGCTCCCGTGAGCAATTGGCGCAGCATCCTCGAGTCGCCGGCGTCGCCTGATCGCGAGAAGGGCTTCTCGGCCATCGAGAAGTCGTGCCACATGCGGGGAGACGACACGTCTTTCCCCCTCTTCGAATCGGCGTTGCGCGAGATGAGAGCGCACGCCCGTGCGGCGCACTTCGTTACGGTCAGCGGCGACCTGATCGCACATAAGTTCGACTGCAAATACAAGTTGCTTTTTCCCGGCGCCAAGCCCGAAGATTACCGCGCATTCGTCGAGAAGACGATCGCATTTGTCACGCGGGAGCTGGATCGGATTGCGCCCGGTGCGCCCGTATACATCGCCTTGGGAAACAACGACTCCGATTGCGGCGACTACCAACTGGACGAAGACGGACCTTTCCTTGCCGATATCGGCCCGCTCCTGTTGCGCAGCGTCGCAAAGCAAGAACGCGCCGAAGCCCTGGAGTCTTTCAAGCAAGGCGGCTATTACAGCGTGACGCTGCCCGCTCCAGTCGAGCGCACCCGGCTGATGGTCTTGAACGATGTCTTTCTCTCGCCTTGGCACCAGAACTGCGCCGGCAAGCCGGATCCGGCTGCCGGCAATGCGGAGCTTGAGTGGCTTGCGCGGCAGCTTGCCCAGGCGCGCTCGGCCCGAGAGCGCGTTTGGGTCATGGGTCATATCCCGCCGGGCGTGGATGCGTACTCGACGCTGGCACACACGGGCGAGAAGTGCAACGCCAACCCTCCAACCATGTTTCTGGCTACAGACAGACTGGCGCAGGCGTTGACGGACGCGGGAGATGATGTCCGTCTGGGCATCTTTGGGCATGCGCACACCGACGAAATCAAGCTGCTTGAACCGGAGCAGGCGGACGCCGCGCCAGTCTCAGGAGAAGCCTCCAGCGCGAAGGTTGCAGGCTCGGCGGTCGCAGTCAAGATGGTGCCGTCCATCTCGCCTATCAACGGTAACAATCCTGCATTCACCGTTGCGCAGGTCGACCCTTCGACGGCTCGCCTGGCGGATTACCGGGTCTACGCGGCCAAAGATCCGAGCGGCGCAGGTGTTTGGCCGGAGCTGTACGACTTTGATCGCACGTACGACGAAAAATCCTATTCACCGGAAGCGGTGCGGCGGCTGCTGGCGGAGTTGTCCGCCGACCGAACGGGAAAAACCGCTACGAGCAAGAGTTACATGCACGACTTTCTCACTGGACGCCCCGACATCCTGCTTCCGCTGGTGTGGCCCAGGTACGTTTGCACGCTCTCTCACGCCACGGCGTCCGGCTTTACCTACTGCGCGTGTGGCGCGTCGCCGGAGGGCGCTGCGGCGGCTCGATGAGACGGAGCGGGCTTCAGCTCGCCAACTTCCATGCCGTCCCGAACGCTGCTCACTCACCTGAACTGCATAACTCGAGGATGGCCGCACCGAAGCGGCCGATCTTTGATGGACCCATGCCCTCAACCGCCAGCAGTTGGTGCGGTGTGGAAGGCCGCGCGGCGGCCAGCGCGTTCAAGGTGCGGTCGTGCAGCACCGTAAACGAGGGAACGCCGAGTCGCCTGGCCTCGGAGGATCGCCATGCTCTCAGACGGTCCGCAAGCGCCGCCGCTGACGGGGAGAGCACCGCCGGGCTTGCCGATCTGCTGGATTTCGCCGGTGGAACCGAGGCTGCCGGTGCGCTTGCCCTCGGAGCCGAATCGGGCGACGAAGCCTTTGCCGGCGCCGGTTGCTTTGCCCTCTCTTGCAGCGGCAGTCGCCGTGGGAGTTTGCGCTGGCGCGGGGCGGGAGCAGAAACGAACTCCTCCACCATACCGTCGTCCAGCAGCAGCTCAACCGTGGAATCTGGCCGGAGGTGGAGTCCCTTTTCCGTCAGCCTGATCTTGCGAAACCGAATCAAGCGCCCATCTTTTTCGAACTCGGCCTCTTCCAGCTCAATCAGTCCGGTACGGGCCATCGCTCCCAGCAGTTCGTCGAATTCCCCGCGTTCAATCGACTCTGCCCACGGCAGCTCGCTGCGCAGCGCCTTCGGAGTCTTGTACGACGCGCCGCAAAGCGAGTCGATGACGCCCTGCACCCAATGCCGTTCGCGCGTGGTGGCGCGCCGGAAGAGCCGCAGCACCGCGCCGCCCGGATCGCACGCATCGCAATGGCCGCATGGCCGGCCTGCATCCTCCTCATCGCCAAAGTGCCGCACCAGCAGCGCCATCCGGCATTCGTGCGATTCCGTGAAGCGGATTACCTTCTCAAATTGTTCCAATCGGTACTGCGCCTGAACTGAGTAAGTCTTTTTCCAGCCGGGTCCGCCGCGCGCGGCATGCCCGCTGAAATCCACACGCGCGCCGCCATGAATCTGCAGTTTCTCAAGCGCCTTGTCGAACGACTCCTCGCCCAGCTTTGAATGCTCGCGAAGCTCCTCGATCGCCTTCGGCTCGTCGCCAAGCATCGCGTAGACCTCCTCGAGGTGCTGCGCTGGAGGGTAGTTGAGATTGTAGAAATAGTCCTGCGTCCTCTGGTCCGCGTAGCTATGCATCAAAATGGTGCGGCTGGGCAGCCCGTCGCGTCCGGCACGCCCAATCTCCTGGTAGAAGCCCTCCAGCGTTGCCGGCAAGCCCGCGTGAAGAATGGTGCGGATGTTTGGCTTGTCGATGCCCATGCCAAACGCAATGGTCGCCACCACCACCTCAAGCTCGCCGGCTTGAAACGCGGTCTGCACGCGCTCGCGTGTCCGGGCATCCAGGCCCGCGTGGTAGGCCGCGGCGCGCACCTGTCCTGACAACTGCTCCGCCAGCGCTTCGGATTGCTTGCGCGACGTCGCATAGACGATTGCGGGGCGGCGCGCTGCTTCGCGCAGCAGTCCGCACACGATGCCCGCGCGCAGGGGGATGGGAACCTCCACTAATTCAATGGCAAGATTCTCGCGCCGGAATCCATGAATGAACTTTGCCGGTTTCACCAGCCCAAGCTGCGCAATGATATCGGCCTGCACCGTCGGCGTGGCCGTGGCCGTAAGCGCCAGAACAGGGGCCGGATCATTCTCGCCGCGAAGCAACGGAAGATGCTGGCCCAGCATGCGGTAGTCGGGGCGAAAATCGTGTCCCCATTGCGAAATGCAGTGAGCCTCGTCGATGGCAATCAATGCAAGCTTCCGCTTGACCAGCATCTCCGGAAATCCCGGAACGCGCAGGCGCTCAGGCGCTATGAACAAAAACTGCAGCGTGCCGTTCAGGTAATCCACGCATGCCTGCCGCGAAACCGCGCGATCCATTCCCGAGTGAATGCGGGCCACGCGCAGTCCAAGGGCGGCCAGCTTCGCCACCTGGTCCTCCATCAGCGCAATCAGCGGTGAAATAACCAGCGCTGTCCCGCCGCGGGCAATTGCCGGAAGCTGGTAGCAGAGCGATTTGCCGGAGCCGGTGGGCATCACCAGCAGCAGATCGCGTCCGGCTACCGCCGCGCGGCACACTGCTTCCTGATTGACGCGAAAGCTGCTAAAGCCAAACGTCGACTTCAGCAGGCCGGCAAGATCGGCGGATTGGACCGGGGCATTCAACAGTGGCACATCCACTAGGTGCATCCTCACTTTACAGGAAAGTGATCAGTACTTTGGGTGAGCGGGCGAGGCGTGGCGGCATTCCTGCTTCCGTAGGTCAAACTGGGATCGTTCCAGATCCAAATTCACTCGAATGTTAAAAAGTCAACCATTGTTTCGTTAAAGTCTTGTAAATATCTACTACCCTGAGCTACGATTCAGCATTTGAATTGGGATCGCAGGGAGTACTAATGAAGGGCTACATCGTATCGATTTACGCACTAATCATTTTTCTTTCTTACGTTCCGCAGGCGTCAGGTCAAAAGAATCAGACTCGCGTTGAGCCGGGCCATCAATTCGCAATCGTTCAATCCGGCAACAAGAACTCCGCGGCGGAGAACATCCCTGAGTTGCGCCGCGCAGCCGAGCAGGGCGATCCGCTTGCCGAAAACAGCCTGGGATTTGCCTACGCGTTTGGCCAGGGCGTCACGCCCGACAAGGAAGAAGCCGCCAGGTGGATCGATCGAGCGGCTGCTTCCGGGTTTGCCACGGCTCAGTTCAACCTGGGTGTCCTTTACGAAAATGGCTTCGGTGTCCAGCAGGATTATGCGCGAGCCCTGGACAATTTCCGCTCCGCCGCTGGGCAGGGCTTCGCTCCGGCTGAAGCAAAGCTGGGCCTCTTCTACGAGAAGGGGTGGGAAGTCCCCGCCGATTTGCATCAGGCTCTGAAGTGGTACCGCTCGGCGGCGGAGCACGGAGACGCTGAGGCCCAGTGCAAGGTGGGCAATCAGTACCATGAAGGCCGCGGCGTTCCCCGCGACGATGCCGAAGCCGCGGTGTGGTACCGCGAGGCTGCGGAACAGGGCTATGCGCCCGCGCAAAATAACCTTGGCGCGCTCTATCATCATGGCCTCGGTGTCACGCAGGACTATGAAGCGGCCATCACTTGGTACCGCAGAGCGGTTGCTCATGGACTTGCCGAGGCGGAGAACAATCTTGGCGTGATGTACGAAAATGGCGCCGGCGTGGAGAAGGACTATGGGCAGGCTGCGGCCTGGTATCAGTCTGCGGCCATTCACGGCTCACCCCGCGGCCAGTACAATCTGGCCACCCTCTATTACACCGGTAGAGGCGTTCCGCTTGATTACGTCAGCGCCTGGGTGTGGTACAGCCGCGCCGCAGCCACTGGAGACCGGACGGCTGCCCGGCGCGTAAAGGAAGTTGCCGGCATCATGACTGCCCGGGAAAAGCAACTCGCGCAATCGCGACTGCTGGACGGTCAGGTTGCGCAAATCTCAAACGCGGAAGCGCATCGGCCGCTGGAAACCGCGAGTCAACGGTAGCCCTGGATCGAGCCGAGACCCGCCCGGCGCGACTGCGCAACTGCATCCAGCAATTCCGCTATCACTTGCGCGCAAGGACGTATGCGCGGCGGCTCTGGTGCTCAATGGGCGGCGGGTATGGATCGCGCTCCAGGCATTCCTCAATCCGGAAACCCGCGTCTTCCAGCTCGCTGAGCACCACGTCACGATCGAGTGTGTAGAACTTCATGGTGATGGGCCGGCCCCACAATTCGCTCACGCCCAGCACTTCGCCCCCAATGTGAAAAGTGAGCAGGAGCAGGCCCCCCGGGCTCAATACCCGATTCATCTCGCGGAACGCCTGCGGGCGCAGCTCGGCGGGCAGATTCACGATCGCATAGAAAGCCGTGATCCCCGCCAGCGCTCCATCCTCTATTTCGAGGACAGTCATATTGTCCGCGCAAAATTCGATTTCCGGATTCAGACGGCGCGCTTCGACCAGCATCCCCGGCGACAAATCCAGCCCGAAAACGTCCGTGCCTGCCTGGTTGAGAAACCGCGCAACCTGGCCCGGCCCGCAACCCATGTCACATACACGCCCGCGTCCGGTAGTCTCCCGCGCAAAACGGAGCAACACCTCTCGGTCAAAGGGCTTGTCTTTCAGCTCGTCGAAGATGGCGGTGGCGTAAGCGTCTGCCACGCGGTCATAGCTGGCGCGGATCGATTCGAGGGCGGTCTGATCTTCAGGCATCGTTTTAGGCGCGTCCTGGAACCATCTTGCCAGACCGGACCTATTGCACCGCCAGTTTCAATTTGGACTTGTTCCGGCCTTCTTATCTAATCTTCATGGGTTGGAAGGAGCCGCGCAGGCGCTCCACGTCCTCTTCACCTTGTCCACGCGGAAGGCGCCCGTCGAAGAACCGCCCTTTGCCGGTTTCTTCCTGCCCCTCACGCTGACAACGTTCCCCGGTTTGAGGCCAGAAACTGCGCCAGTAAGCTGGTAGATCGCGTGGTCTTTTTCATTCGTGATCTCCAGCCCGTCCTGATCGGACGACACGCAGCCTTTGATCGTCGGATGAAGCGCGAAATACACGCCCACTCCAATGCCGACACCGACAGCCGCCGCAATGCCAATAATTCCGGCAACGATTTCATTGCCTTGCGTTTTTAGACTTGTTTCCGCGGGGGCAGGAGCGCTGCCGAGCAGCACTGAAGCACAAAGCAAATACACAGAGCCCCGAAGAACATGATGTTCTCTCATTGAACGCTCCTTTGAGGGTCGATTGGGGATATTTACTGCACTATGCGCAGAATGTACGGACGTTCTGTGCCGGAGAGACTCGCCCTGCCACCCACGCGCCGGCATCCCCCTCCGCCATTTACCATCAGGA
>Ga0265339_10000392_pt1 | contig 34517 bp, 26 predicted proteins | sample 4CB219metaG_FD_202085 | JGI IMG/M metagenome (GOLD analysis project Ga0265339, IMG submission 202085) | Rhizosphere microbial communities from Carex aquatilis grown in University of Washington, Seatle, WA, United States - 4-CB2-19 metaG | ecosystem: Host-associated > Plants > Roots >... | reverse complement strand
CAGGGAATGAAATTTGTCTTGCTTCTACCCATTTTGGTTACAGCCGTATCGGGGTCACCCATCAACGAACCGTCAGGCTCTCTCCGGATCGGCTCGCCATTGAAGATTCTCTCCTGGGCGAAGGCAATCATTTCGTGGAGATCTTCTGGCATCTTCCGGCGCCTTATCGCGTCGAGAACACGCTGCAGAGCAGTGGCTTCGAAATTGCCGGCCCCTCACCCATCCGTTTCAGCTTCGAATCCAGCCTTCTTCTTGAACTCTCGCATCAGCCGGCGCAAATCTCCCGATCCTATGGAGGGGCTTCGCCGGAGGCGACCCGGCTCCGGATTGCCGGTTCTGGTTCGTGTCCGGTTAAAATGATTACTTCCATTGTGTGGTGATGGGGCCCGTTGATGCCGTCTCCGGACGTGATCCACACTACATGCCGAAGATGCCAGACCGTACGAGGAGCGACGCATTCATGCTACAAGTCATTCAATACCAGAAGACCGGGAAGATTACAGTCGAAGATCTTCCTGCGCCACAGTTGAAGTCAGGCGGCGTCATAGTCCGAAACGAGTTCTCGTTGATCAGCGCGGGCACGGAGCGCACTTCCGTGGAGACAGCGCAGGCCAACATGATCGGGAAAGTGCGGCTTCGTCCTGACCTGGTGCGGCAGGTAATGGACAATTACCGGCGTGAGGGACTTCTGGCAACCTATCAAAAGGTCCAAAACCGGCTCGATAACTATAAGGATCTTGGTTACAGCTCTGCCGGAGTTGTCGTTGAATCGGCGTGTCCTGAATTTGCGCCGGGCGATCGCGTTGCCTGCGGAGGAGTGGGATACGCCGCGCACGCCGAACTCATCTATGTGCCGCGCAATCTCGTCGCGCGAGTTCCTGATGATGTCGGTACCGATGAAGCAGCGTTCACAACTGTGGCCGCCATTGCCATGCAAGGCGTGCGTCAGGCTGAAGTACATGTCGGCGAGCGGATTGTGGTCGTAGGATTGGGACTGCTTGGATTGCTGACGGTCCAGATCCTCAAAGCCAGTGGCTGTTCGGTGTTCGGACTCGATATTTCGCCGCGCAATATGGAACTTGCGCGCAAGCTCGGTTGCGATCAGGTCGGGATCAGCGGACTGGAAGCGTTGTCGCCCGTGGAATCTTTCAGCCGTGGGATGGGCGCTGACGCAGTCTTGATTACCGCCGCCAGCAAATCGAACGAGCCAATGGAACTAGCCACGCACCTGGCCCGCAAGAAGGGGAAGATTGTTGTTATTGGTGCAATCGGGATGGATATTCCTCGCTCGCCGGCCTACGAAAAGGAACTCGACATTCGCATGTCGTGTTCTTACGGACCCGGCCGTTATGATCCGGCATATGAAATGCACGGGAATGACTATCCGGCGGCATATGTACGCTGGACCGAGAACCGCAATATGGAGTCGATTCTCGATCTGGTAGCGCAGAAGAAACTCGATCTGCGCGCTCTTGTCACGCATACATTTCCTGTCGAGCGCGCTCTGGAAGCCTACGACCTGATTACCGACAAAACAGGGCAGCCGTACCTGGGCGTCCTGATTTCCTACCCGGTAACCGAACCGGATCTTGCACGCAGACTGCAGTTGAAAGCCGATGCTGTGTCGGTCGCCACTCCGTCCGTAGGCGTCATCGGCGCGGGAAATCATACGCAGTCTTATCTGCTACCTCACCTCCAGAAGGCTGGAGTGCCTTTGCGGGCCGTTTCGACGTCGCGGCCTGTGAGCGCCAAGTCCGCAGGACAGAAGTTCGGGTTCACCGTGTGCACTACCGATGCCGCCCAGGTCCTGGCCGATCCTCAGGTGAACCTGGTCCTCATCGGTACGCGCCATGATACGCATGCGCGTTATGTGGTCGATTCATTGCGGGCCGGCAAGCACGTCTTTGTTGAAAAGCCATTGGCACTGGATCAGGATCAGCTGAACCGGATCCTTGCTGCCTATGATGAAGTGGCCCAGACGGGCCACGCGCCGCTGCTCATGGTGGGCTACAACCGTCGCTTCTCTGATCCGATTCGGACGGTTCATGACTTCTTCGCCAAACGCACCGAGCCGCTTGCGGCAACCTATCGCATCAACGCTGGCTTCATGCCGCGGACCAACTGGTACCAGGATCCGGTGCAGGGTGGCCGGGTTATTGGCGAAATTGGGCACTTCATCGATACAATCCAGTTCCTGACGGATGCTGTGCCCACTGTCGTCTATGCCAGCGGTGTGGCCGACCGTGCAGCCCGTTATGGCGACGACAATGTCCAGATATCGCTCACCATGAGCGACGGGTCGAGTGGACAAATTACCTACGTGGCCAACGGGGCCAGCGCCATGCCAAAAGAGCGCATCGAGGTCTTTGGGGGCGGGAAGAGCGCAATATTGGACGACTTCCGAACAGTCACTCTCTACGACGGCCGCAACACGAAGCGGAAGTCCTTTTCCGGCGACAAGGGCCATGGTGCCGAGATGAAGGCAATGGTGGACGCACTTGCCGGGAGCAAAATGCCTATCGAGCTGAATTCCTTGGTCGCGACGTCCCGTGCATCTTTCGCTTTGATCGAATCTCTCCGTAGCGGACAACCCGTCGAGTGCTGACCTTATGAATTGGTATCTGTCCCGGCTTGCTTCCATGCAACCGTCCGAGGTGCTGTGGCGTGCGCGGAAGACGATGCGAGTACCGTTCGACTGGCTTGCTTTCAAAGCAAGCGTCCAGCCTCCTGCGGCTGACTACCGTCCGTTTGATCCCGCGACTTATCCTGTTCACTCGCATGAAAATGGAAGCAGGCTTGAGCGAATCCAGATTTTCGATCTGGACTTTCCAATCGAGACTGCTTTCGATTGGCACCGCGATTATCGAAATGACAAAATAGTCGATCGGCGATTTACAGGCCTTTTGAACATCCGCGATACGGCTGCTGTCGGAGATATTAAGTACGTCTGGGAAATCAGTCGCCATCAATATCTGTCTGCTCTCGCCTTTGCAGCGAATGGGGCCGAGAATACAGGATGGATTGTTGCAACTTTGGCCTCCTGGCTCCGCGAGAATCCGTTCTTGTGCGGCGTGAATTGGACTAGCAGCCTGGAGCTGGCGCTGCGGTTGATTTCCTGGTCGCTGTTGTATCCGCGCATCGCTGCCACAGTCGAGCGGGACGAAGCTTTTCGCGAGCGCTGGTTCGGATCGATCTATTTCCATCTGAAGCGGATTGCTTCTAATCTCAGCCGGTACTCGTCGGCAAACAACCATCTGATTGGAGAGCTTGTTGGGCTTTATGTAGGTGCTTCATGCTTCCCGTTCTGGCATGAGTGCAAGCAGTGGAGAGCGTCGGCAAAACGCGAACTCGAACGCGAGATCCTCTTGCAGGTTACAGAAGATGGCGTGAATCGCGAACAGGCCATGTCCTATCACCTGTTTACTCTGGAACTTTTCCTGGTTGCCTTAATTGTCGGACGTAACACGGGCGACTCGTTTGGAGAACCGTTTTCGCAACGTATTCACGCGATGTTGGCGTTCCTCGATTCTGCCGCAACTCCTGGCGGCGACCTCCCGTGGTATGGTGACTCTGATGATGCTCGAGGATTTATCTTCGCGCAGGATGAGTCGGCTCTACAGGTCACGTCTCAACTTGGAGCCTTGCTGTTTAATGAACCGGCGTGGTTCCGGTTTTCGGATAGGCCGACGGCCGCTGCACAAGCGCTCCTGCCTGACTTGCTGGATACTAGGTGGCAGTCGGATAGGCGTCCCATGATCACGCGCCAGGAAATCTATCGCGACGGAGGGCTCGCCTTCATTCGAAGTAATAATCGCGCGGTCTCCATGAGTATGGATTTCGGACCGCTCGGATACACGACGATCGCCGCTCACGGCCATGCAGATGCACTTTCGATTGGCTTGGCGGTTGATGATGAGTATTTCCTGGTTGACTCCGGCACCTTTGCCTACCATTCCCATCCGGAGTGGCGCACTTATTTTCGCGGAACCGCCGCGCATAATACTGCGCGCATCGATGGCGAAGATCAATCGCGTATTGCCGGACGATTCCTCTGGAGCCGCAAGGCCAACGCGCGTTTGCTTCGGTGGGAAGATTCGTCGCATGGAGTCGTTCTTGAGGCGGAGCACGATGGCTATGCGTGCCTCGACGACCCGGTGATTCATCAGCGTCGTGCCGAATTTGACCGGAACACCGGCTCGCTCCGTCTTCAAGACACGTTTTGCTGTGCAGCCGATCATCAAATTGAACTATTCTTTCATATGCATGAAGATGCTCACGTTGGCAGGATTGAACCTGGTCGCGCAGAGGTGGCGTGGCGGGGACACACAATCACTTTCACCTCACCGGCGCGGTTTCTCGAGTGGACCGTGATCCGCGGTTCTGAAGATCCAAAGCTCGGCTGGCGTTCGCGTGCGTTCAACTGCAAACAGCCGATTTCCACACTTCGGCTGGCGGGAACGATCACAATGACCACCACTGTCACTCTACACATCACGGTTGACGAATGAATATTACGATCGTTGGTTTAGGCTACGTAGGGTCCGTTTCGGCCGCTTGTTTTGCGTGCGACGGACATCATGTCTGGGGAATCGACATCAATCCGGACAAGGTGAAGATCATCAATGATGGCCGGGCGCCAGTTGTGGAACCTGGCCTGGACGAGAAGATCGCGCAGGCGCACAATGCCGGTCGGCTAATAGCCAGCGTCACCCTGGAGGACGGCCTTGCGCAGAGCGATCTGTGTTTCATCGCAGTGGCGACCCCGAGCCGGTCAAACGGTCAGGTTGACCCGGCCCATCTCTTCCGAGCCTGTGAGTGCATTGCGGACAGTCTCGTCCGGCTGGACCGGCGTCAGATTATTGTGGTGCGCAGCACAGTTCTTCCTATCGTGTTCCGGCGGTGCGCTGAGATCTTTGACGAGATAGCTCCGGGCCGGGCCACGGTATGCGTAAATCCGGAGTTTCTCCGTGAAGGCAGTGCGATTCGCGACTTCGAAGATCCCCCATTTACGCTACTCGGCGTCGAAGATCCCTCGGTGGAGTCGACTCTGCGATCTCTCTACGCGGACCTCACCGCACAATTGTTTGTGTTGCCGCCCCGCGAGGCTCTTCTGGTCAAATACGCCAGCAATGCATTTCATGCAATGAAGGTCGCATTCGCCAACGAAATCGGGGCGTTTTGTGCGGAACAGGACATCGATGCAGATGCGGTTATGTCGGTGTTCTGTAGCGACACAAAGTTGAACATCGCCAAGCGATATCTGATGCCGGGATTCGCATTCGGTGGGTCATGCCTTCCCAAGGATGTTCGTGCACTTGCCTATGCCGCGAAAAGCTCAGATATCGAGATGCCCCTTATCGGTTCGCTGCTCTCGAGTAATCAGGCCGTAATTGAGCGGGCCTTAGGACGAATCTCCAGCTTGGGCGTGCGCCGACTGGGACTCATCGGGCTGAGCTTTAAGCCGAACACGGACGATTTGCGGGAAAGTCCCTATGTAGAATTGGCTGAGCGGCTCCTGGGCAAGGGATATTCGTTGAAGATCTATGATCCAAACGTATCGATTGCGAATTTGACGGGAGCAAACAAGGAATACATCGCTCGGGTAATTCCGCACCTCGCGCGTCTTCTGGTGCCGGCGCTCGATGATCTGAAGGAGTGCGAACTGCTCCTGATGGCGCACGCCTTTCCCGGCGTCGAGGTGTTCGTTCAGAATGCGACTGTGCCCGTTGTTCGCCTTTCCGGGGGAGGCGCTCGGGTCTCCGTGCCCAAAGGAAGTGCTGATGAACAATGAACGAAACATATTGATAATCATTCAGAATCTACCCGTGCCATTGGATCGAAGGGTCTGGCAGGAGGCTACCAGTCTGCGCCGCTCCGGCTTCAATGTTGCCGTGATCTGTCCGAAAATGAAGATGTTCACTAAAAGCTACGAACATCTTGAGGGCATTGATATCTATCGGTATCCGCTTATCTTTGAAGCCAATCAGGGAGTGCTCGGCTATTTCGTGGAGTTTATTTACTGTTGGCTGGCAACGCTTTGTCTCGCCATCAAGGTTTATGTCCACCGCCCGTTCCATGTAATCCAGGCTTGCAATCCGCCGGATACTTTCTTCGCACTGGCATTGCTGTTCCGGCCGTTAGGAGTGAAATTCGTCTTTGATCACCACGATCTGTGTCCGGAGTTGTACCTTGCCAAGGGGCGCGGTCGCACCAGCCTGCTTTACCGTGGGCTGTTGGCACTCGAATGGATGACCATGAGAACGGCGCATGCCGTGATTGCCGTCAACGAGTCTCATCGCACGATTGCACGAGAACGCGGAGGCGTTGACGACAGCAGAATCTCTGTCGTGCGTAGCGGTCCCCGTCGTGGATGGCAGGACGGCTACTCGCCCCGTCCGGAACTGAAGTGCGGCCGCCAGCGCATGGTAATTTACCTGGGCGTGATGGGTGAGCAGGACGGCGTCGATCATTTACTGCGCGCAATCCAGGCTTACCGCGCGATGGCTCCAGACGACACGCAGTTCGTGTTGGTCGGTGGCGGACCGAATCTATCGCGCATGAAGGCATTGGCCGAACAAATGGGTCTGGGCGCGGAGGTGCATTTCACCGGCAGAATTCCGGACGATCAATTGCGCGAATACCTTGCCACCGCTGATCTGGGTGTCGATCCGGATCCTTTCACGGAATTCAACAATCTGTGCACCATGAACAAGATCATCGAGTTCATGGCCTTCGGCCTGCCTGTCGTTGCGTTTGACTTGAAGGAGCATCGCCGCTCCGCCGAGTCGGCGGCCGTCTATGTTGAAGGAAATGACGATGTTGCATTCGGACGGGCAATCCGGGAGTTGCTGCTTGATAGCGAACGGAGGGAGTCGATGTCGCGGTTCGCCCGTCAGCGTTTCAGCGAAGTTCTGGCGTGGGAGAACTCGGAGCAGCGGCTGATTGCGGTCTACGAGCAATTGACTGAGCGGAGGGGCCCGAGGTCAGTCGTCAACACAGCAGCGCAGTAAGCCAGGGCGGCGATTCTCACTCGAGTCTTGAACTTCCGCAAACCGGCTCTTCTTCGTCGTGTCCTCCCGTTCAGATTACGAGAGAACGCCAGTTATCCCTCGTTGAGTTTCCGGGACAGGTCACCATTCATCTGAAGCTGCGCAATGGCAGGTATCTAGGTGTCCCATCCGCACGGCGCACGAAAAGTCGTTCGCGTGGCAGCTCACGGCTTTGTTGAAGCGTCAACGCCGACCGGGATGACCAAAGTCATAGGCGGCGCCGAAAGTAAAGCCTTCCGGATCGGCTGTTTGCCCAAGAAAGTTCGGCCAGAACTGGTATTCATAATCGGCACGTGCCCAGACATTTTTGACTATCCGGTACTCTAGCCCCCCTCCCGGAGCATAGACGGTGCGGGTATCGTGTGTGTAATTGGATGCGTAATTGGGACCAAACAAGGTGAAGTCCATGCTGCCGAAGTCAATCAAAAACTTCGTGTAGGGGTGGAAGTTGCGATGGCGGCGCCAGCTATAAATCAGGCCGCCCCCCGCGGTGTCCTCCCGGTAATTCGGCGGTTGCGTCGAACTGTGGTTCAGGCTGATATCGCGGGCCTCCAGCTCTAAACCTAGTCCGTGCAAAAACGAGTAATGAAGGTTCGGGTACCAGTCGGCCCAGAATGTGCCTCCAAGCATGCGACCATGTCCCCAGTCGACGTCGTAGGAGGAAACCCCGACTCCAACAGATAACGGTAAACGGCCCTCCTCTGCTTGGGGAGCAACTTGAGAAAAAACCGGGATTGCCGCGGTTAAAAGGCTCACCGCAACGATCGAAAAACCAAATACCTTGAATCGCATACCGCATCTCCTCCATAGTCATTGGTCGCCATCCCCCGCAAACACCTATTGCCGGAGGCTTGTGCGTCTTTCATTTGGAATCGCAAGGCCAAGATACTTCATGGAGTTCCAATCATTTTCAGGCGGTGACCTGTTCGACTCGTCAAAAACTCAATCCTCTCGATACTTTGAGTCGCGGTGTGGCCAAACAGTTGTGCAGGCTCGGCAACGAACGCATTGGAAAGACCAGTTAGAACCGCCTTGGCGCGCACAATGATGATAACGGGCACAATCAGCAAGTATTAGAAATGCCCTGACCGGGTAAACTTCTCATTGCCTGCAAAGCCGGCATTCAGAGACTCTGCCTCTCCTCTCCATTCCTCCAAAGTCTCGTCGCACGTTTATTGTAAATTGGCAATGCGCGGACGGACGAACTCACTTGTTCACACATAGTCACTAAAGTTGCACTAGAAGCTGATCTTCCGCTCCGGGAACCATGTGAACTGGATGTTAGTGGTCGTCACCGTCTGCTTGCCGGGAAGATAGACGGGTACCTTCCATTGCTCCACCGCGAAGTTGCCGTTGATCTCGAAATCCTTGCCGATCCGCTTCACCACTTGGAAGCCGATATCGTTTAACGTTGTGCCGCCAGGAATCAGGCAAGGCTCGTTGATGGGACATTCTGGGCCGGTAAACGTCTCCGTGGTCGAGCCGGGGATGAAGTACTTGGCCGCTTTCTGGTTGCGTGCGTTTACTTGGATCCACTCGTTTCCGCTCAGGTGCCAGGTCATCCAGGCCTGTCCGCCTTTGTCCTCACGGCCGATCCAGTCGCCGAAGATTTGTCCTTGGTTGGTGTAGCCCTGTTTCTCGATTGTTTCCCAATACATGAAGTGGCCGTACTGGCGAGCCGATGGTGTCGAGCTGATCGGATCGGTGGTGGCGGCTTCGACACGCAGGTCGAGCTTGGGAACGCCAGGCACATGGGAGAGATAAAGGCCCGGCCGCCAGGAAGCGCGCCGCGGTGCGTCGATGGGCGAGACGTCGTCGTGCACCTCACCATCCGCGTAGAAGGTCAGCCAATTCCGGACAAATGGGAGCCGGTAGGAAAAGTCGAAGGCGCCGAAGCGCGCTCCAGGATCGTTGCGTCCGTTCTTCTCATTGGGTCCAGTTGAGCCAGGCCCGCCCGGAGCCGAGAAGCTGAAGAAACTCTTCAGGAAGGTGTGGAGCGTGACCGGCGAGTGCCCTTGTCCCCCAAAGATCGCGGTGCGCTCGAAGCCGAATTCCATATTGACCGTAGGCCGAAAGCTCACCTTCTCAATGTGCACCCAGGGATCACGGGGATTGTTCACGTTCGGCACATCCAGCGAGGGATTGGCCTCATAATCCGGGTTGGGCATGAAGGTGTGACCACGCAGCGGACCCACCAGAAACTCATAGCGGAAAGGCCCGGTGATGGCGGAAAGTCCGGGTATGTACAACGGCTCAATCCGGTCGATGTGGAAGGCGTAGATATTCTGAGCATTATTGGAATAGGCAAAGGCGCCGCCCAGCCCTGGCCCCAGCCATTCATCCTGCTTGCCAAAGGAAATAACGTGGTTGAGCACCTGTGCGGAGACGTACGCCTCCAGAAATCTCCCCTCGATAGCTGTGCCGATCGGTCCCATGGGAATCGTGGCCTGACTGTACGGCAAGCCAGTTGTGGCATTGAGAAATGTGGTGCCGTCCACTATAGAAAGCCCTTCGGCCAGCGCGGCTGAATACCCGGCAGCCGACGGCGATCCTTGGAATTCGCCGCGCACATAAAGCGTGAACCGCCCAGAGGTGGCAAAGCCGCTGGCGCCAGAGTAATTGTTGAAGCCGTTTGCAAATGGACGGCCGTAGTCGTTCACGATCGTCGAGCCGAAATGAAAGCTGTCGCGCAGAGGCGTGCCGCTGATAGCCCGCGCATCTGAGTACACCGACTCGAGGCAGGCGCTGCCCTCCTGGTCCTCTGAGAGGCCCAGGGAGTCGGAGTTCAACTCGCGGCCCACCGCCTCAAAAATCTTCTTCGCCTCCGCCGTCGTCGGGTCCTGATCCTCCTCATCGACATCGGCAATGTGATCGCCGGCCTCTTCCAGCATGGAACTCACGCTCGCGCGCGTCCACGGCCGCATCCCCAGAAAAACATCGTCTATAAAGCCCAGTGAGTAAAGCCGCAGCATGGCCGGATAGATCCAACTATCCACCGGAATGAAGGGCGAACCCAGCGACGAAGTCACACAGGCAGATGAAGGACTGCTTGCAACCGCCGCCTGTTGCGCGCCTCCCTGCGCTCCAGGCTGCCCTGCCGCGAGTGCGGTGGAGGCGATAAGTAGCAGTCCCGCCAACACGATCGTGCATTGCCGCCCAAGCGCCTTGCCCACACTTCTGCCAGCGTTCATACCCCAACATTATCATTCAGGCGTTCCTCTTGAAAAACATCCTTGGGCAGATCGGACGCAGCCGATGCGAGACGCGTATGGCCGGAATCCAACGCCTTCGCAGCCACACCGGAGAAATGTTTGCCGCAAGAAATGAATCCTCCTTCAATCCCGCCGCCGGCTGTGGCGCTCTTGCCATCGCACCGTCAGCGGAACGCCGGTGGCCGGTCCGCAACCGCGGTCCCGCGATGCGTGTCCGGCGTCTCCTGTGTGACAAACACCAGATGGTTTTCACCGCTGCGCAGGCGTCCCACCGGCAGCCAGGAACTCGCGTAGGGCTCGCCGTTCAATTCCACTCCTGAGACATAAATGCCCTGGCCGCGGCGCGAGACGATCAGCGTTCTGCCGCCCGCCAGTCTTAGCGTTGCGCGAAGAAACATCGGAGTGCCCAGCACCATGCCCCCAACTCCCGGCACCGCCGGATACATTCCCAGCGCATCCCAAACGTAGACACCCGACGTCGCGCCCAGGTCGTCGTTGCCCGGAATTCCATCCGGCGTCGCCTTGAACGTGTCCTGAGCAATCCGCGTCACCACCTCCTGCGTCTTCCACGGCTGGCCCGCCCAAACGTACGCATACGGCACCACAAAGTCCGGTTCGTTCTCGATGTTGTAGCAAGGCTGACCCCAGCAGCGCAGCTTGACGAAAAACTGATCCAGACGCGGGACCACCGCCCCCTCGCCCCCCATCGCCTGGAAAAGGGCAGGGTAGTCGAACGGAATCATAAAGCTGTATTGCCAGGTGTTGCCTTCCTCGAATCCCCTCTGATCGCCCGCTACCGGAGAATTGCGCCGCTTGGGCTCTGAGGTCGCCGGGTCGAATCCCGCCAGCCACGTCCCATCGCTGTTCCGCGGCCGCACCCACTTCGTCTCCGGATCCATCAGCTTCTTCCAGCCCTCACTCTGGTTCAGGAATCGCTGCTCCGTTCGCACATCCCCCAGCGCCTTGGCAAACTGCGCAATCGCAAAATCGTCGTTCACATACTCCAGCGTGCGCGACGCGGCAATCTCGTCATCGTCCACCGGCACATAACCCAGCTTCAAATAGTTCTCCAGGAACGGCCGCTCCTTGTTGTCCTTCGGCTGCGTGGCTTTCGTAACCATCCAGCGGAGCGCCTTCTCGGCATCGAAATTCCGCGCCCCAAACGCGTACGACGACGCAATCACCGGCGCCGGCGAGTCCCCGCCCATCACGTAGGTCACGTCGTTTGCCGCTTCCCAGCGCGGCAGTTGTCCACCCTGCTCCGCATCGTTCACCAGCGACTGGTCCATGTCGCTCGCGCGCTCTGGGAAAAACAACGCCTGCCATTGCACCGTGTTGCGATAGATGTCCCAGTCGGAGAAGTTGGCGTATTGCGCTTTCTGGCGTCCGGACACGCTGTGCAGCTTGCCGTCAAAGCCGACGTAACGGCCATCCGCGTCGCTGAACACGTTGGGCGAAAGAAACGAGTGATACACACCGGTGTAGAAGATCTTCCTCTGATCCGCAGTACCACCTTCCACTGCCACGCGATCCAGCACTCCACTCCAGGCTGCCTTCGCCTTCGCGCGGACGGCATTGAAGTCCCAGCCGGGGATCTCGGTTTTCAAGTTATCTTCCGCGCCATCCTTGCCCACATACGAGATGCCGACCTTCAGCAGCACCTCGCGCACGTTGCCGAAGTCGAGCCACACCCCGCTGTGCCGCCCCTCCGCGGATTTCTGATCGGCCATCACGGAATCGTCCTGCCACACCGCCGTCTTCACATACGCCTTGTTGAACTGTCCCGCAGCGTAGATCGTGTAGTGCGAATCTGATTGGCAAAAATGGCCCGCCCGCGAAACTCCAGAGAAGCCGCTACCGCCATCCAGCGTAATCGAGTTGTGGTTGTAGTCCGTTGAGCCGCCGCGAATCGACTCCGTGCTCGACCCCGCATTCACCAGCAGCCGCGCCGGCACGCCTTCAGGAAAAATGAATCGCGCAATCCCCGCGCGCTCCGCCACCGTGATCTCCACGCGCACGCCATTCCCCAGCGTCACCGCGTAGTAGCCTGGATGCGCCTCCTCCTTGCTGTGGTCGAACGCCGCAGCGTACGGAGCCATGTCCTTGCCCGGGCTCGCCGTCAGCTCGCCCGTAACCGGCAACACACCAAAATCGCCATACAGCGGACAGCCAGCGCCGCTGATGTGCGTCAGGCTGAATCCGAGAATCGACTTCTCGTCGTAGTGGTACCACGCGTCGTGGTTCGTGTCCGGGCTCCACTGCACCATCCCGAACGGCAGCGTCGCTCCCGGAAACGTGTTCCCGCCGCCCGCAGTGCCGATGAACGGATCCACCGATTCAAACGGGCTCAACTGTTGCGCGCGCACATCGTTCGCGGAAAACACCAGAATCCCAGCCAGCACGGAACAAGCCAGCAAAATAGGCCGCATCCACTTCCTCTCAATCGCCTGCGCGATTCAGTGTACTCGCCCCGGCCTCTCCGTCGGCCCGCCGAATCAGGATTTTCGCCAGCTCCGCAGCAGAGCCCGCAAAGCGGACTTAAGACGCTAGCCCCCGCCGCAAACTCGTGCTCATCGTCTCTTCACAACCTCTGCGCTAAACCAAAAATATGCCGTCATCCTGAGCGGAGCGGATCGCGCCTTTTGCGATCCGAGGAGTCGAAGGACCTGCATTTCGGGACGACCGCCGCTGAACCAAACCCCGCCAACTCCGCCAACCCCGCTAACTCCGCTGCCTCTCCGCAATCCGCCTCAGCTCCGGCAACACATCCCCCACCGCCACCGGCGCCGCACCGCGCGACCCCAGCCCAAAATACAGCTTCCGATAAATCGGATAAAGCTCCTCGTACACCGCCGCCGACTCCGCATCCGGCTCGATCGTCGTGTGCCCCAGGCACATCGCAGCTTGCGCCTCTTCCACCGTCTTGAATGCCCCCGCCGCCAGCGCCGCGAAAATCCCCGAACCCAGGCTCGTCGGCGTCCCCGATGGCACCAGCACCGGCTTGTTCAGCACGTTGGCGTACACCTGGTTCAGCACCGGGTTGTTCTGCGGAATCCCTCCGCCATTGATCACGCGATCCACTCTCACCCCGTGCTCCGCCATGCGCTCCAGGATGATCCGCGTATGAAACGCCGTGCCTTCGATCGCCGCAAACAGCTCGTCCTGCGCCGTGTGCACCAGGTTCCAGCCCAGCGTAACTCCCCCCAGCTCTGAATTCACCAGCACCGTCCGGTCGCCATTGTCCCAGCTCATGCGCAGCAAACCCGTCTGGCCCGCGCGATAGGTCTCCAGCCCCGCGGCAAGCTCGGCCACTTTCACGCCCGCGCGCCGCGCAATGGCCTCAAAAATATCTCCCGTCGCTGACAGCCCGGCTTCAATTCCTGTGTACAGCGGATGAACGCTTCCCGGCACCACGCCGCACACTCCCGGTACTAACTCCGCCTTCTTGGCCATCGCCATGATGCAGGTTGAGGTGCCCACCACGTTCACCACGTCGCCTTCGCGGCAGCCCGCGCCCAGCGCGTCCCAGTGCGCATCAAACGCGCCCACCGGAATCGGAATCCCCGCCCGCAGTCCCAGCTCGCCGGCCCAGTGTTCGCACAAATGCCCGGCAATCGCATCGCTTGTCAGGTACTCGCCGTCCAGCTTCTCCCGTATGCCGTCAAACAGCGGATCCAGCTTCGATAAAAACTCCTGCGGCGGCAGCCCATCCCATTTCGGATTCCACATCCACTTGTGCCCCGCCGCGCACACGCTGCGCTTCACCTTCTTCGGATCGGTAATCCCGCACAGCGTCGCTGCAACCATGTCGCAATGCTCAAATGCCGAGGCAAACTGCCCGCGCTTCTCCGGATTGTGCCGCAGCCAGTGCAGCAGCTTGGCAAATCCCCATTCGTGAGAGTAGATGCCCCCGCACCAGTCGATGGCCTCCAGCTTCTCTGCGTGCGCCAGCTCCGTAATCTGCTGCGCTTCCTTCTTCGCGCGATGGTCGCACCACAGGTAGTAGTCATCCAGCGGCTGCATATCCGCGTCCACGGGAACTACGCTTGAGCCCGTAGTGTCCAGTGCAATCGCCTCCACCAAATCGCCGCCAATTCCCGCCGCTGACACAGCCTCCCGCGTAGCCGCGGCCAGCGCCCGCATCTGGTCCGCATGGGCCTGCGTCGCGTAGTCCGGATCGTCCCGCCTCCGGTGCAGCGGGTACTCTTCCACCGCCGAACCCAGCCGCCCGCGCTCGGTGTCCAGAATCGAAACCCGCACGCTCAACGTCCCAAAATCCACTCCCGCCACAATCGCCATGATCGTCAGTCCTCACCCGCGAACTCCGCCCGCCCCGTTTCAGCAGCAGCGCCGGAAAACGTTTCCGCGGAAAGAAAACTATACCAGCACAGCCGGCCGAAGCTGCCACCCATTGCGCGCGCTCTCGTTGAAACTGCGACGAGTGCCGTCCAACTTCGGCGTTCGCGAGCGCGCGGTCTTGGCCGACGAGCGGTCCTCCTGCCTGAACGGCTTATGCGCTGACCTTAGTCTGCGTAGAAGAGCCCATTCCAGCGCCACTGGCCATCACGCCCCTTGGTGAAGTCAACGTTTCCCTGCTCCGCACACTTCGTGCAGGTGTATGCCACTCGCTGCTCGATTACAAACGGCGACTTCTTGCCGGGTCTCAGTCCAGTTCCATGCGAAACAGCTTTCGACAGTTCGCTCCAGAAACCCGCATCTAGTCCATTGAGCTCGTCTCCGGCATGCGGAGAATGCTTATAGTCAAGTTGAAAGCGTCGAGACATCATTTTCTCAAGCGCGAACCTGTCATGGCGCTGGACGGCATTCGTGAAACTAAGGAAGAAGGCCTTCCAGTCCGTCGAAGTGGGAGGCAAAGGCGGTGGAAAATCAGCGTTTTCAGCATTTCTCATCCGCTTGAGTTGAAACGGGAACCGCGGAACTCCGCGGTCATTCTCGTTCCCGTTGGGCCTCACGCCTGCCATCGTGCTCGTGTCTGCGAACCTGCCCAGGTATGCCTGCCCACTTTCAGTGTGAATTTGAAACTCCAACGAACTGTTGACCTCCCCAATCACTTCTTCTGGAACGGCCTCTTGAGGATCGCTGCGCCACATCCATCCTGAGAGGTTCGTGCCTTTCTGGACGAGCAACAAACGCACATGTTCTTTCCACTGTGGCGCCGTCACGTCACCCTCCCACATTGCTTGAATGCTGCTTGCGTCGGCAGGAAAAGTCTGACCTCGCAATAGGAGAGTGGCCGGCAGAATTAATGAGATCATTACCGCGAGTTTGACGGTGCCGTTTTGGAACTTCTTGCCCATTTGTAGTCCCCGCCTTTCTCAGCTGGCCGTCGTGGCCTGACTGTGCTAGGTTTCAGCTACCCAATTCCTTTGTAGACAAAGCGCCATACATAATCGCACTTTCGAAAACGCTAGTACAACTTCAAGGGTTGCGCACGCACAATACGCGCACAGAACCCAACCCCGCTACTTCACACTCAGCCCCCCGTCCGCATCCAGAACCAGGTCGTCCCCGTCAATCTGGATCGAAACAACCTTCAGCCGGTCAAGCGTCACCTTGTAGCCGGAACTCGCTGTCGAACCCTCCAGCGCCTTGCGCAGCAATTCCGCCGCATTCACCTTCATGCTCTTGGGTACGGTGTGGTTCAGAAACGGCGTCAGCAGAAAGTTCAGCTCTCTCTGTTCACTCACGCGCTCCAGCCGCGCGTCGTGGAAGCCCAATGATTCTCCTTCACCATCCGGCGCCAGGGAAACCTCTGACACAGGCGTCAGCGAGATCCCCAGGCACGCCCCACCCACCGACTTCCCAATGCGCGCATGAGTCTTCAGCCGCACCACAATACGGTTCTCTTTAAAGCTCACCTGTGGGTCCTCGACATACACAAAGCACGCGCTTTGCGCCGTACCCTTCAGGTAATAGCGGCCATCCGGCTCGCTGAAGAGCTGTTGCCGAAGCGTCCGTTCCAGCGCCTGGCGGCTCACGCGCAGCTCTACCGCCCCCGCGCGCATTCCGCTCCCGGCCGCAGCCAGGCACAGCACCACCCCCAGGGCAGGGAATCGCAATTTCCACATGCCAACATCCTCCCACTCCGTGCCGGGTGGGCGCCAGCCTCTCCGCCTCAGGCTCCCTGGAGATGCAATCTAATCCATTGAAAATAAATCAGGATATGCCAAAAGGTTGCCTGCGGGAATTTCCTCAATTTGCCGCTCTTTTGTGTCAGTTTGCTATTGATTTTTGAAGAAAAAATCCTTAAAATAGAACAAGTGATTGAGCCTCGGGACTTCTCATGCTGCCCCCCAAGCGCGAGTCCCAGGCCTGGTTGGAAGTTACCCCATCTGAAGGACAAAAAATGGCAAAGCGTCGTGGAAATCCGAATTGGGGCAAGCCGGAGCCCATTGGCCCCGTTGTGCCCACAGTGACCTCCTTTGAACAAATCGTCAAGGAGTTCAAGCTTACGCCCGACCAGTACATCCGGTCGACGCGGCTTCGCGAGTGGGCTCGTCGCAACAAGAATTCCAAGTACATCCCTGAGGCCCTACTTGAGGCATGGGGCTTTGAGATCGAGTCGACGTTGTAGGCCTTCTTTCCTCCGTTTGCAAAAGCGCCGCCCCGTGCGGCGCTTTTGCTGTTTAGCCCCCGCGCTTTTGCTGTTTCTAGCCGCCTTCGGCGACAATAGCTGCAGCCGCATGCCTCACCCCCGCACCCCCGAGCCTCCCTTCATCGGCGTCCCCGGCGCCCTCGACGAAATCCGCGCCGGCCGCATGATCATCGTCGTCGATGACCAGGATCGCGAAAACGAAGGCGACCTCACCCTTGCCGCTGAGCACGTCACCCCCGAAGCCATCAACTTCATGGCCCGCTATGGCCGCGGCCTCATCTGCCTCTCCCTCACTGAGGAGCGCGCTGACCACCTCCGCCTCTTCCCCATGACGCAGCAAAACTCCTCCCGCTTCGGCACCGCGTTCACTGAGACCATTGAGGCCCGCGAGGGCGTCACCACCGGCATCTCCGCCGCAGACCGAGCCCACACCATCCGCGTGGCCATCTCACCCAAATCCAACGCCTCTGACCTCGCCCGTCCCGGCCACATCTTCCCCCTCCGCGCCCGCCGCGGCGGCGTCCTTGTCCGCGCCGGCCAGACAGAGGCCTCCGTCGACCTCGCCCGCATGGCCGGTCTCACTCCCGCTGGCGTCATCTGCGAAATCATGCGCGACGACGGCGAAATGGCCCGCATCCCTGACCTCATCCCGTTCTGCCAGGAGCACGGCCTCCGCATCCTCACCGTCGCCGAGCTCATCCGTCACCGCCTCCGCCATGAGCGCTATATCGTGCGCGCGGGCGAAGCCCGCATCCAGACTCGCTACGGCGAATTCCGCATGATCGCCTACGAGTCTGAAGTCAACGGCGGAGAGAGCCACCTCGCCCTGGTGCGTGGCGACCTCTGTCCGGGCGGTTGTCCCGCCTTCATCGGCGGCTCCGCAGGCCTCCCCGGCGCACCGGACTACCGCCCACCCTGCTCCCATCCCGTGCTCGTCCGCGTCCACACCCGCTGCACCGCCGGCGACGTCTTCAGCGCAGACTGCCGTTGCCGCGAGATCCTCGACCACTCCATGCGCATGATTGCTGAAGAGGGCTGCGGCGCCCTGCTTTATCTCCACAACACCTCGCGTGGCTTCGCCGTTGACCACCAGCCGCTTGCGCCTGAACCCTTTCACACCGCGTTCGCGCCCGGCGGCGCGGTCGCGCCCCGCGATGTCGATCCGGCCCAGCCCGGCCGCCTCATCCTGCACGGCGAACTCCGCGCCCGTGAAGCCGCTCAGGACCGCTCCGGCCGCATCCTCCGCGCTATCGGCCTCGGCGGCCAAATCCTCTCTGACCTCGGCATCCAGCGCATCCGGCTCCTCTCCAACACCCCCATGCACGTCCCCGCCCTCGAAGGCTTCGGCCTGGAGATCGTCGAGCAGATCCCCATCCCCGTCGAGGAGTGCACACGAGCCCTCTAGCCCGTCAGCAACTCGTCGAAGCGCCATCGCCGCCGCGTCAGGGCTTGTTCTGAAGATGCCCGATTGCCACCTTGCCTGAAGCCAGCCTCCTGTACTCGGCCTGCCGGGCCATAATCACCCTCCTGTCCGGCATCGTCCTCTGCAACTGCAGCATCGGCTGCAGGTGCTGTATCGGCTGTCCATGCGCCGGGCTCGGCACCGTGCACCCCATCGATCGCCCCTGATTAGTCCCTGTCAGGTCGGTCCACATATACGAAGTGCTGTCGCACTGGATGACGCCGCCGCCCACTCCAGTGAATGTCATACCGCTGAAGTTCACTGTAGATCCCAGCTCCGCCAGGATCGCCGGCCCGATCGTCGCGGAGACCTGTCCTCCGCTGAACACCGCATGCGAGCCTGCGGAGACATCGATCGCCGCCCCGCGAGAGACGCCCGGTGACCCATTCTGCGAGTAGATAACTGGACCGAGAGAGTAAAACACGCTGTTCGATCCAACCGAGACTGCCGGCCCTTGGTGGCCTGAGATCTGCACTTCGGTTTCAATCGTCGCTTCTCCGCCCAGACCCACAAGGATCCCCACCGGCCCGTTCGACTCGATCGTGTGCGCGTAATTTGACTCGCAGGCCCACAGCGAGTATTGCGAGTTCTCCTGCACTGAAACTCCGCCGGAGACATTGTCCTTCACCGTGGTCGATCCCATGCAGTCCCCTAACTGCAAGCTGCTTGCTCCGTAGATGACGATCCCGAAACCGAAAACCGCTCCAGGCTTAGGCGTTGCTCCAATCCCGTTGCTCTCTACCGTCAACGGCCCATCCCCTTCCATTACAGACTCCTGAGTCATCCACACTCCGTCTTCGGCATTGTTGCTCACGTCGGTCGTATAGCCGCTGCTCCAATTGCAAAGGCATACATGCGCGTGAGCTGACAGGCTCAGTCCATAGCGCTTGTTTGAGTCAAATGAAGTCACCCCAATCAGGGACACGTCCGCCATCGGGCCCACATCCATTCCATCGCTCGCATTCCCGTTGCTGGTGCACTTCTCCAGAGTTACTCCACTGCTGCTGCTGATCGAGATCCCAGTCCCCGACGCATTGGTTACGTTCAGCCCGTAGAGGTAAACGCTGGTCGAATCGTCCACCGTCAGGCTGCCGGTCAACGTCACTGACCCTCCAACCGCCGCGCCAAGGTGCAAGTTAGACCAGCTCCAGATCCCCACGTTCTCGGTACACGGCCCCGTTACGAGGATGGTTGCCCCCGTGTGCGGGGCGGCATTCAAGGCCGCGGTAATCGTCTTGTACGCGCTCGTGTTCGTCCCCGTGCAGTCCACCAGCATCTGTCCGTAGCCCATCGCGGTGAAAAAGAGAAGGAATGAAAACGCCAATAACCCACGGCGAACCACTCGTCGAGCGTTCGATTGGCCCTTGTCACAACCGCTTCCGGCAATCTGTCTCATGGACCGCACCCTCCTCATGCGGCCTCCACGCGGTTGCCAACTCATCTCTTTGATTTCTTGCGGCCGTCATTCGTCCCAGGGTCAAAGGCCATTTGGGCGGGAACTCGGGAAGTTTCGCGGAGAGAATGCAGACAGCGGTCAGCGGCGCAACTCTCGCCTCTGCGTCAAGCCAAGCATGGCGACGAAATATGCATGGAGGCCGTCTTTCAGTCTCTCCATCGCCTGATTGTCTCAATGCTGGCATCATAGGAAGATTGGGCATCGATGTCAATTCCAATGATCTTGCATGTGACACAAATCACTAAAGTTATACCGCGCCTCCAGGAATCCGCAATTACTCGCGGAAACAAAGAGAGAAGCGTTTCTCTTGAGTCACCCCGAAAGAATTCACCATGATCCTGTAAAAACACTTGCCGCTTCCGCAAATAAACCCGGGAATCTCCCCGGTTGTCCTCAAGCCGGCCAAGTCCGTATAATTCAGCTGAACACCTTCAGGCCGCCTGGCATTGGGCAACCGCGCCCATTTGCAACGACGCTCTAAAAGTCCACCGTACTCGCAGCTGCCATCTCATGGCACGAGAAAGCTGGATTCATTTGCGCGTCCATCTTGTAAATCCAAGCGACAATTCCTTTGGCACAGCAGTCATAACCCCCCGCTGGTTGTTCGTTCTCGCCGCGGCCACCCCTGATACCGTCGGCGACCCCATCCTCGTCGACGAGTCCCTCGAACAGATCGTTCCCGAAACCATCCAGCCGGGCGACATCGTGGGCATCAGCGTCCACACCGGTAACGCCCTTCGCGGTTATGCCGTTGGCAAAATGGCGCGCAGCCGCGGCGCATGGGTCGTCTACGGCGGCATTCATGCCACCCTGTTTCCTGAGGAAGCCCTGGAACGCGGAGAAGCTCATGCCGTCGTCAAGGGCGATGGCGACCAGGTCTGGAGCCGCGTGGTTGCCGACTGCCTCGCCGGCAATCTCGGCCGCGTCTACGAGGGCGGCCGCATTGAAGGCAGCCAGTTCCTCGCCGCGCGCTGGGATCTCATGGACCCGCAGAAATATATGTGGGCCTCCGTCCAGACCATCCGCGGTTGCCCCAAGCACTGCTCCTTCTGCAGCGTCTGGCGCACCGACGGACAGAAGCCCCGGCAACGCAAATTCCAGAGCGTGATTGACGAGATCGTTACCCTCCGCCGCCTCGGCTTCCGCTTCATCGCGCTCGCTGACGACAACTTCTACCCCGTCACCCTTACTGACCTCCGTCAGGCCCGCGAGCAGAAGAACTTCTCCAAGCTTGAGGAACTCACCGCCATCCGCACCGAGCGCTTTCAATTGATGGAAGAGCTGGCCAAGCTGCCCAAAGACATGGTGTTCTATACCCAGATCACCATGGAGGCCGGGGAAGACGGCACGTATCTCGACGCCATGCGCAAGGCCAACATCAAGGGCGCGCTGGTAGGCGTCGAGGCCGTCACGCCGGAAGGCCTGAAAGCCGTGTTCAAGGACTGGAATTGCTCCGGCGATGCGCTGGCGAAGCAACTTCAAACTTTCAAGAGTCACGGCGTACACGTGCTGGGCTCGTTCATCTTCGGCCTGCCCACCGATCGCCCAGCCACCTTTGACGCCACGGTCGAGATGGCGATGAAAGCCGGCGTCACCTTTGCCCAGTTCGTCATGATGACCCCTTTCCCGGGCACCGTCGATTTCGGCCGCTGGGAAAAGGAGCAGTCACAGAATCCCACCATGGTCGGCGACGTCCCCATCACCCGCTACTGGTTGATCCCCACTGAAGTCCGCCCCAAGATGTTCACTCCGCATCCCACCATGAGTTCCGATGAGATCCGCGAGCGGACACAAAACGTGTGGGATCGCTTCTATAAGTGGCGCCCTATCTGGGAGCGCTCCGCCTGCTGCCCCAACCTCAAGTCCCGCATCGCTTTTTGCTTTCTCTCCAAGCTCTACCGCCAGATGTACGCCGGCACCGGCATCTCCACTGACAGTGCTCGCCGCAAGAAGAGCAAGAAATGGGCGCGCTGGACTGCCCGCCATTGTAAGAAGCTGTTCCAGGCCACACCCATGCCGGAGCTGGCATTCCCGCACTGGGAGCCGGGCACAGCCGTCAGCGGCCAGACCGCCTTCGCCGGCATGCCCAGCGAAGAAACGCGTGGCCCGTTCGCAGTCCTGCCCAAAAACAGATAACGGTGCCCATCCTTCGCCTCTTTCCGGCAAAGCGTCGGTGACCACCAACCTCGAAAGCCAGATCGGGAGCAAATTGCTCCCGCCATGGCGAAGAGGGGTGAACCGCGTCATTACTAATCCGCGCGATAGACCACTTGGTGGGAAGGCAGAAAGGCGCCGATCGTTCCCCCGCCCAGAAAGCCGATAACCGCGCCGAAGCCAGCCGGCCAGCTGCGCCCGCCAAAATCGAGACAGAAGGTTTGCGTTGACGAGCAACCGTGATGTTGTGCTGCGCCGATTCCGGCGCCGATGCCGGCGCCAGTCGCGGCAAGTAGCAGCGAATTGCGCAACCGGTGTTTGTTCTTCATCAGCTTTACGCTTTTCACCGAGCTTCTGTCGATGGACTGCTCATTCGTATCTGTTTGAAGCGAGATAGCACCGTCGGTAACACTCATAAACTCGCCGGTGATTTTGGTTGAGTTCACCTGTCGCACTTGGATTCTGTCTCCCCGATGGAGAGTAGCCAGGTTTTCCCAGGAGGACGGCTTGCCCTGGGCTTGCAGAGAACGGGAAACTCCGAGAAGACAAATCAAGATCAAAAGTGTTTTCATGTGTGCTCCTGTATTTCTTTCCTGTGGGGAGACGGTTGTGGGGATTTGCTCTTTCACACCGGCTGGTGACTACACACACTGTCTCCCACGCTGCGAGGACAAGCAATTGCCTGGATGTGATTTAGGAGTGATTTCCAAATGATCGAGTCCCTTCACGCGAAGGATCGATCTGGCGGGTGGCCCGCATCTGGGTCGTCCGTACTTAACCCACCCTCGGGTGCCCCATATCTAGGCGCGTCTTTTGCGTCGAGATGTGGGAAACCTCCCAGGCACAGCCCTTCCGCACCGCTGCCGCACCATCTCCAGCGCGCGCTAGAACGTCTCGGCGGCGTCCGCGGTTCCCGAGATGCGCAAGCCGCTGGTAGCAGCTGAAAGGGACGAAGTGCAGGCTGCCGCACTGCTGGAACCGATGTTTGCTGGCCGCAAAACCAGCAAGGCCCCGCTGCATCGCAGCGGGGCCTCGTTGGTCTTAATTCAGATCGAAGTGCTATCTAATTCCCCGTCCCCGACAGCGTCACCAGTTGCGGTGACGAAGCCCCTGTATCGATAATGGTCACCGTGGCCGTGTAGGCCGCGGCCGCAGCGGGTTTAAACGCCACATACACCGCGCAACTCGCCGCTGGCGCCAGCGTCGGGCCGCACGTGGTCAGATCGATAAAGTCCGTCGGATTGGTGCCGGTAACATTGAACGACCACATGGTCAACGGGACTGCTCCACTGTTGGTGATTGTCACTTTTTGGCTCTGAGATGTGCTCCCATGCGCGGTCGTTGGGAAGCTCAGGCTTGTGGCGCTCAGCGTTACTACCGGTGTAGTCGTTCCCGTTCCCGTCAATGTAACCTGCTGCGGAGAGCCCGTTGCATTGTCGGTAAAGATCAGGGTGCCGGATAGCGCCGCAGCCGATGTGGGATGGAATCCCACATAGGTCGAGCAGGAAGCACCGGCGGCCAGTGACGCGCCGCAAGTCCCAATCTCCTGGAACGAAGTTGCGTTGGTTCCACCCAGTGCGATGGAACTGATGGTCACTGTCACGGTGCCGGTGTTCTTCAAAACCACGGCCTGGGCAACACTGGTCTTGCCCACCGCCGTTTCCGGGAAGCTTAATGAAGTTGCCGACAGCGTTACCCCGGACGTGGAAGTCGTCCCGCTTCCGTTCAGTGTCGCCGCCTGCGGAGAGCCACTCGCGTTGTCCGCCACTGACAGCGATGCCGTCAGCGCGCCCGTGGCAGTCGGCTTGAACTCCACTGATACCGTGCATGAAGCGCCTGCCGCCAGGCTGCTCCCGCACGTCGTCGCCGACTTGAGGAACGAGCTCGCGTTCGTCCCGGTGATCGTTTCCGACGTGAGTGTCAGCGTCCCTGTGCCGGTGTTCTTCACCGTCACCGCCTGCGCCGCCGTGGTCGATCCAACAGTCGTCGAAGCAAACGTCAGGCCGGTGGGAGTTAGCGTAACCGCCGGGACACCTACCCCGGTTCCATTCAGCGTTGCCGCCTGCGGAGAGCCGGACGCGTTGTCCGCCACTGACAGCGATCCCGTCAGCGCGCCCGCCGCAACCGGCTTGAACTCCACTGAAACCGTGCACGAAGCTCCTGCGGCCAGGCTGCTTCCGCACGTCGTCGCCGACTTGAGGAACGAACTCGCGTTCGTTCCGGTAATCGTTTCCGACGTCAGCGTCAGCGTCCCCGTGCCGGTGTTCTTCACCGTCACCGTCTGCGCCGCCGTGGTCGATCCAACATTGGTCGAAGCAAACGTCAGGCCGGTGGGAGTTAACGTAACCGCCGGGACTGCCGTGCCCGTCTGGTAGGTGTAGTCAATCGATGTCCAGAAACTGCCCACATACGAGTAGACCCGGACATAGACTGTCCCGGTGGTGGGCAGCCCGGTAACCGCCTGGGAGGTTGCCGTGATCGCGGCGGTGTTCGCAAAAATGTTGCTGGAACCCACGCCAGTGGAGCCGACATAGACCCAGTAATCGGTGGCGCCACTGACGGCTGACCAGGTAAAGGTCGCGCTGGTGCCGGAAAGCGTGCTTCCAGGCGTAGGCGAGCTGATGACAGCCTCGGGGACTTTGAATCCAATCGCATTCAGGATTGTGAGTTCGGATTCGCCGTCATTGAGGACGGTGAGGCCCTGGTCTTCGCCCGGACATCCCGTGGCATCCTGAACTGCTTGGTTGGTTCCGCAATCGGGGGAGCTGGGAATGTAATCGGCGAAGTCCTGGCCATTGGATATGGTGTTGTAGACCTTTGGCGTATTGGCGAAGCCGTACAAGCCATAATGGGCGCCGCCGTCGTACGAGAAGTACTGCCCGGTCGTTGTGCTCGGAGCCGTGTCCTTGGCCAGGACTCCCGGGCTGCTGAAACGGTCCAGGTCGACCGCCGAGGGAACCCCGGTGCCGCCCGCGAAATCGCACTCATCGGAGAGCGATGACGACTGCGTTGAGATACACGATGAGGTTCCCAGCACTTCGTCGGTTTCGTGCTCCACCACTGCGTAAAAGTCGTATTGACCAGCGGTCTCGGTTCCGCCCTGGTCGTCGTAATAGAGAGTGAATCCCTCTTGCGCCTGGGTCGCGGCGTCGGCCACGGTAACGATCTCGTTGTAGCAATTGGCGGTATACGGAGTGCACGATGCTGTCTCGGCGACATTGATGCCCTTCAATCCGCTGAAACCGAAAGCGGAACCGAGGGCGACGGTGACCTCCATGCTGTTCTGGGTTCCGTAGACCGGAGTAGCGTATGTGTTGACCGACGACAGAGAGGAGGTTTGCACCGAGCTCTTGTTAGTCATGTTGGTCAACGCCGTGACGTAAGGAGTGTAGGGCACCAGGTTGATGAACCCCGAGCTCGAGCCAAGGCCAGTAGCGCCGTACTGGACATAGATGTTGGCATTGGCGTTGGTGAACACGTCATTGTAGTAGCCTGCAACCACCGTATTCAGGTAGGTGCAGGTGGAGGCTGCCACATTTGAGGCGCAGGTATAAACCACTCCGGTTCCGGTGGCGACACTTACGGAGTTCCCCGCTGGGGCTACCCGCAGCACGGGCTTTTCCCGTGGCTGGCTCGGGTCTGCGGGAGCAGGGGAGGGCAGCATCACGTGACGCCGCAGAACAAGTGGTACCTGGATGGCGGAAGGCTGTTCATCCTGGCCGAAGCTGAGCACCGATGAGCCCAGAAGCAACATGGCAATCACCGCGCTCAGCCACGCGATTCCCATGCGGTTTGAAGAGTTGTGGGCGGAACGACACAGACGCAAATTCAAGGCAGGAGACAGATTCATTTATATCCTCTTGTGCATGCTCGATCCGGAATCCTGGCTGGATCGATCGAAGCTGGTTCTAAAGACAGTGGTGAGCGAAGGGGCGGAATTGCCATGCCTAGTACGTGGGACCAGGGGAAAACCTTAAACTTCGGGGAACCCGTCACAATCCAGTGAGTTGGATCTGTGAGGACTTGGACCTTGACACAAGAATCAATGGGTTACAGGTCTTGAAGCTACCGGTTCGCAACAGAAACTGTCAATTGGAAATAGCCGACCTCTTCGGTCGAATTCAGTACCCCCGTGCTCGCGCCATGGTTACCTGAGGGGCATTTTGTAACCTGAAGGGAAAATCGTGTGTGCCCCAGCGCATGCCCCCGGTCCCGATGATCCTCCCCAACCACGCTGATGGTGCCCCCAGTCCCTCGCCTTTGGGGACCTGGGATGTCACGATCGCAGCAGGGAAAGGCCGTGTGGTAGGCCGGGAATTCATCCCCGGCATGCAGGGGGGCCGTGTGGTCGGCCGGGGATTCATCCCCGGCAATCGCCGCCCCCAGAGCATCCGGAGGGCCTCAGCCCCTGAGGCATGCTTTCGGATTTTTGGCCTCGCTGTTGGGGTCCCCGCGGACAGGTCTTCGTCCGTGGGGTGGAAGCCGGTGGCGCGCGGTCTGGTCCGCAGGCCTTAAGACTGGCCGTGGCCGAGCTTCCGGCACTATGCCAAGGGGGACCGGGGAACCATCGAGATCGAGTCGTTCTGGACGGCCTGGAAAAGAAAGAACGAGACACTGGTTCCGGTTCGCTCATCCACTCCGCCGGCTGCCGTGTCTCCCAGGTCCCAACCACGGGGACCCGGGGCACCCAAACATCGTCGAAAGGACGGATAATTAGACCCGGGCCGCCCGCCTGCAAATCCTGTCTCAGGTCATTTCGCCAATAGTTTCTTAATCGCCCGCAGTTCGAGTCGGCGCTTCGCGTTGGTCTTCGGATACGCCATCTTCAATCCTTCAAGCGCATCAAGGACGATTTGGGAGACGATCAGCCGCGCATTTTCCTTGTCGTCCGCCGGGACGACGTACCACGGCGCATGATGAGTGCTAGTCGAATGCAAACACTCTTCGTAGGCGCTCATGTAATGCTTCCAGTATTTCCTCTCGTTAATGTCGGCGGTGCTGAACTTCCAGTTCTTGTCCGGCTCATCGATGCGCGCCAAAAACCGCTTTCGTTGCTCCTTGTAAGAAAGATGCAGGAATATCTTGACGGTCAGCGTGCCGTTGCGATGAAGATGCTTCTCCAGATCGCGGATTGAGTCGTACCTTTGGGCCCAGATGTCCTTGTTGTCACGCAACTCCTCAGGCAATCCCTGGCTTTGCAAGAGCTCCGGATGAACCCGGACGACCAGCACTTCCTCGTAATAGGAACGGTTGAAAATGCCGATCCGGCCGCGTTCAGGAAGGCGGCATGTGGTGCGCCAGAGAAAATCATGTTCGAGCTCTTCGGCACTCGGTTGCTTGAAGCTGAACACCTCGCAGCCTTCCGGATTGACTCCGGACATGACATGCCGGATGGCTCCGTCTTTCCCGGCGCCATCCATTCCCTGAAAGATCAAGAGCAATGCATGCCGATTTGAAGCGTAGTTAAGATTCTGCAGCGAGCTCAGCTTCTCCATGTGCTGTTGCAGAAGCTCCTTATACTGCTTCTTTGACTTGTAATAAGGATCGACACTCGTCGGCCACTTGCTGAGATCGACCTTTTTCGCCGGCGGTACACGGAAAACCTCTGAATCGATATTCATATTCCTCACACTTGTCATTACCAACATCTGAATGGTCAGCAGATGTGCAGACGAGCAAAGACAGGTATCTTGACCACGTCCAGCAACGTACCGAAGGCGATTGCAGCGGCAAACTCGCAGGCGATAACTGCGACGGGCAATGGCGCCATGGCGATTCCCGATACCGCCAGAGTTGAAATGATAAGAACATCCGCCGCCGAAGAAAGCACAAGCCAGACACTGGGGCGCAGTCCCCAGAGATGCTGACGCCCGCGAAGGACATAGAGTGTTGCCTGGCCGCCGAACACGATACCGACTACGCAGAGTGTCTGGAGTGCTTCGACGCTGAGATGAAATTCAAATTTGCCCACTGCCAGGATTGCTGTGGAGAAAGCTAGAAAGCAGATTCCGAGTATGACCCCTGCGCCTGTAATTTTGCCGATTTGCCACGAATTCGGCATCTTCGATGGTCGCACTCGGTCTGTTGTCAGAGACATAGCGAGGAAGTCGCCGGTGATCATGACAATTACCATCAGCATCGGCGTCAGAACCGCATGTCCGGTAATGATCAGGCCGACGGCCAGCAGGAGCACCTGCAGGATCTTCTTCATAACTGAATTCAGCGTGTAGGTAAGGATGCGCTGAAACGTGATTCTGCCTTCTTTTACAGCGGCCACGATCCCGCCCAGACCGGCCTCAGTCAATACGACACCGGCAGCCGATTTCGCCACATCGGTTGCAGAGCAAACGGCAATGCCGATCTGCGCCTGGCGAAGCGCAGGGGCGTCGTTGGCGCCATCGCCGCACATTCCAACTGTGTGCCCGTTCTTTTGAAAGGCTTTGACGAGATCGTATTTTCCTTCCGGAAGAATGCCTGCGAAAACCGCAAAGTCTCCGGGTTTGATGTCGTTGGGAAGTTTTCCGGGTGGACAGACAGAGCCATTCAAGCCAACCGCCTTGGCGACGATCGCCGCTGTGACCGGAGCGTCTCCCGTAACCATCACAGTGTGTACGCCGAGAGTCTGCAGCTCCGATATGAGGGAGACGGAGTCTGCGCGCGGCGGGTCGCTGAGCGCGATTAGACCGATGACGCGTACGTTGCCACGAGGGCCCGCAGCTACGGCCAAAACTCTGAATCCCTGCTTTTCCAGGTCGTCGGCAATCGCAGCTGCGGCGGGCAAAGGCGCCGTCGATGCCGCTACCGCGGTAAAGGCGCCCTTGAAGATCTGTTCCGTATTGCCTTTCTCGTCCGTAGCTGTGGCTTCCGAGGTCTTCTTGGCTGGGTCGAACGGCACAAACGTGGCAAGTTTTGGCAGGTGCGTTGCTGGCTTACGCGTAGCAGCGGCGCGAATCGCCGCGTCGACGGGGTCTTGGCCACCCTCAGAGCTAGCCAGAGCCGCTAATCCTAAGACCTGGGCTTCATCGAATCCCGGCATCGGGCGCACGGCAGTTACTGAGAGCTCATTGCGTGTCAGAGTTCCTGTTTTGTCCGAACACAAAACATCGATCGACGCAGCTTCATCCACAGCGGTAAGCCGAGTAGGTAAGACGCCCAGTCTGGCCAGAGCCCTTGCTCCGACCGCCGCGGCAAGAGTGAATGTCGCGGGCAACGCCACGGGAATGGCCGCCAGAATAGACGTGAGCAAAAGTGGTACGATCTCGTTCCACGGCATGGCGTGGGTATAGGCAAATAGGCCCATCGCGACAATTACCAAGCCGTTGAAGATCGCCAGATTGCGCACGATCTTGAGCACCGCCTTCTGTTGTGTGCTCACCACGTGCGCCGTGCGGACAAGTTCCGCCGTCCGGCCAAATTTCGTGCGAACGCCGGTGGCAGTCACCGTCGCTGTTGCTTCGCCTCGCCTCACAAGTGCTCCGGCGTATGTGTCGACGCCTGCACCGGCTTCAACTGGAAGCGATTCACCCGTAAGCATCGACTGATCGATCTCGACTGATCCGCCGGTCAGATGCACATCGGCAGCGACTACGCCGCCGAGCGACAGCTTCACCAGGTCTCCACATACCAGTTCCGCCGCCGGCACCGTCTTCCATTCACCATTGCGCTGAACCGAAGCGTTCAGGGCCAGCCGCGACTTGAGAGCCGCCAGCGTGGCCTGGGCGCGACTTTCCTGGAAGTAAGCAAGTGCCGCGTTGAAAACCAGCAGGGCTGCGATAATTGCAGCCTCGTAGTATTTGTGCAGCACCATCTCCAGCACAACCGAAGCTTCCAGCAGCCACGGAACTGGAGCCCAGAATTTGGCCAGCGCGTTACGCAGCGGATGAGCCGAAGTATCCGGCATTGCGTTGGGACCATCTTTTTCAAGACGGGCACTCGCCTCGTCGCTGGTGAGCCCCCTGGGCGCTGTGTCCTGATCCGGCTTTGCCACCTGACCACCCGGGGCAGCGGCGGCAACAGTGTTTGCGCTCATGGTTGGCTCCCTGGATCGCTGTTCAGGCTACCACCACTCCTTCGTGCGGGCTTCTCCATTTTCAACGGCGCTCTCAGGCTTCGCTGAGCGAAGAAGCAGGAGCGGACATTCCACCAGCTTGACAACCTCCTCGGCGATCGAGCCGAAGACCATGGGGCGCCAGCCGGAGATACCATGAGTCGAGATCACAACCATATCGATATGCTCTCGCTCGATAACTTCCATGATGTTTCCTGCAACGTCATTGCCAAGTTCGACGCTGAAACTTGCCTTGATCCCCTTCGCCGCAAGAACAGATCGGCACTTCGCCAGATGGTGCTCTGCCGATGTCCGAGCCTGGTCAATAAACTCGCCTTCTGGGATCAGATCGGGGAGGCTCGTGGTGGGAAACATCGGGATCACGTTTACCAGATGGAGTTCGGCCTGAAAGTGCTGAGCTAGATCGGCTGCCATCTCCAGCGCGGCCTGTGAAGAAGGGCTGAAGTCGATGGGCAACAGAATCTTCGTGGGGATGGATGGGAAAGCATGAGCTTCAGGCATGACATTCTCCTGGCCGGGTGAGTGAGTCGGCCGGAATTGCATTTTGCTCCCGGCGCAGCAGTATTCGCTGTGCTCTTTTGATCACCTCCAGAGCGGTCAGACAGAGCCGGTAAGTCGCCGCCCCGTGCCTTGCTGGGCTGGAACGATCCCCGGGGAAAGCTGTCACGGCCGCGAGCAAAGGTGGCCATCTATCGAGCTTCGGACTCTGACGCAATCTCAATGGACATAGCGCAGCGTGTTTGAACAGCCCATCAATCGATCCCGGACAGCGCATCCGTTACCAGCAAACCGGCGATTTCCACTTTCTCACCTTTAGTTGTTATCGCCGTCGGCCTTACCTGTCCCCCGTCGCCGCAATGGAGCTCTTTGAAGATGCGCTGGAGCGCGTCCGCCGCCGTTATCTTTTCGTGGTCGCCGGCTACGTCGTCATGCCCGAGCACGTCCATCTTCTGGTCAATGAACCCAGGCGCGCGCTCTTATCCAAAGCCATCCAGGCCCTCAAGCTTTCCGTAACCCCATCCCGCGCATTTGGGGACCGGGGAGCCACGCGATCAATCAACGCTGACAACTGAAAACTGACAGCCATTCCGCGCTTATCTCTTTTTATTCTAACAATTTAGCCTCTATTCTGGCGTGCTAGCCAGATTCTACCCCTAAACGCACCATTTATTGTGCAGAATCATGTGCGGTCGGGCCCCGCAGCCGAGCCGAAAAGGCGAATCTTAGGAGAAACTACCCGCCCTCGGGGGAAACCCGCGAAACCTGGCGACAGGCGGGACCAACCCCCGAAACTCACCGGTCCCGCAAAATAAACATTGACAAAGTGATATTAGTTGATAATACTAGACTCATTACTAAGTACTGATGCCCGCTGCACTGATCCTCCCCAGTCGCGCTCCGGACCCCAGTGTCAAGATTGGAGCGCTACACCGGTGCTGAAAAATCAAAACAACAACCTCCCGGCACAATCCGGCCCCCAGCGCCTTCCCGGGGTCCCCCCGTACGGGTACGTGTCAGTGGGGTGGAAGCGGGCCGACTGCCAAATCCCCCGCAGCGACATCCCGCGCCCCGGCACCCACCACAGTCCGAACAGCGTACCCCCCTCCCTCCCAAAGGTAACCACCCCGGCCCCGCCAACCCCGCCAACCCCGCTAACCCCGCTAGCACCGCAGTCCCCGCACCCAGGCGAACAAACAGCGTACGTAATCACTGCAGAAATCGCACGCATCCACATGATTCTGCGTAACATACCCGTTTTATTTTTGGCGGTCCTGTAGCAGCGTAGTTCGCTGGCTCGCTCGCCTCCGCTAAACTCAAATCAGTTCCGTTGCTGCAGGACCTGATCTTGACTCGACCAGCCGCCAGCTCGCCCCGTCCCTTCCAGCATCCGCGCCCCGGCGCGCCGCTTCACTGCGGCGGCGTATCACTTGAGGCTCTGGCTCGCGACTACGGCACCCCGCTCTACGTCTACTCAGCCGACCACATCCTCGATCGCCTCGCTATGTTCCACCATGCGCTCGCCGGCCGCGACCACCTCGTCTGCTACGCCGTCAAGGCCAACTCGTCGCTGGCCATTCTCAAGCTGCTCGCCGCCCACGGTGCGGGCTTTGACATCGTCTCCGGCGGCGAGCTCGACCGCGTGCTTGCCGCCGCGCCCGAAGCAGTCGATCGCGTCGTCTTCTCCGGCGTAGGCAAGACACAGGCTGAGATCGACCACGCCCTCGAAGCCGGCATCCTCGAGTTCAACGTGGAGAGCGAAGCCGAGCTCGACCTGCTGGCCGCGCGCGCCGCCAGGTTGAAGCGCAAGGCCCGTTTTGCCCTGCGCGTCAACCCGGACGTCTTCGCCGAAACGCACCCCTACATCTCCACCGGCCTGCGCGAGCACAAGTTCGGCATCGACATCCGCCAGGCTGTCTCGCTCTGTCGCCGCGCCGCCAAAATGAAGTGGCTCGTGCCGCATGGCATCAGCGTCCATATCGGTTCGCAGATCCGCTCGGCTGAGCCTTTCGGCGCCGCACTCGAGCGTGTGCACAAACTCGTCCGCCAGATCCGCCGCGACGGAATCGACATCCGCTCCATCGACGCCGGCGGCGGCCTCGGCATCGATTACCACGGCGGCTCGTCGGACCCCGCAGCCCGTGTCCGCGACTACGCGGCCGCGGTCGACCGCGCACTTGATGGGTTCGACGGGCGGCTGATGCTCGAGCCGGGGCGCTTTCTCGTAGCCCAGGCCGGCGCGCTGGTGACGCGCGTGCTCAACGTGAAGCAGAACGGCCGCAAGACGTTCGTCATCGTCGACGCGGCCATGAACGACCTCATCCGTCCCGCGCTCTACCAGGCGCATCACGAGATCGTCGCAGTCAGCCCGCGCTCCGGCCGCACGCGCACCATCGATGTGGTCGGCCCGGTGTGCGAAACCGGTGACTTCTTTGCCCGCGACCGCAAGCTCACTCAGGTCCAGTCCGGCGACCTGATCGCCCTGCTCGACGCTGGCGCCTACGGCATGGCCCAGGCCAGCAACTACAACACACGCATGCGTCCGGCCGAAGTGTTAGTCGAGGGCGACAAGGCGCGCTTAATCCGCCGCCGCGAAATTATGGCGGATTTGCTTGCCACGGAAATTGTGTAAAGTAAGTTGGGCCCGGCGTATCATCTCAAGTGAATGGAAGACCGCATCACAATCGAAAACGGCAAGCGCTCTGGCCAGCCCTGCATCCGCGGACTGCGCATTACCGTGTGGGAAGTTCTTGGATGGCTCGCAGCAGGGATGACGCAGGAACAGATTCTCGCCGACTATCCCGAGCTTGAGCCGGCCGATTTTCCCGCAGTGTTTGACTTCGCATCCCGCGTGGGGCGTCGCGTCGCGCTGTGAAGCTGCTGTTCGATGAGAATCTATCCCACCGTCTCGTCCCGCAGATCCTGGATTTGTTCCCTGGTTCTGTCCACGTGAGCTCATTAGGATTGATTCAGGTTCCTGACACGGAAATCTGGGCATTCGCAGAGAGAAACGATTTTTGCATCGTATCGGCGGATGCCGATTTCTATGAGTTGGCGACGCGATCCGGCCCGCCTCCCAAGGTGATCTGGCTTCGCGGATGCGACTATCCCAGTTCAGTGGCCGAAGAATTGTTACGGTCGCAGGCAATTCGTATCATGGAGTTTCTTCAGGACCCCGAACGATCGTTCCTCGTTTTGGAACCTTCCTCACGTTCGTCAATTCGCAGATCCTAATTACAGCCATCGCACAATTTCTTGCCCTGAAACTCCTCCGCTCGCCGCCTCGTCCCTGTATCGTTATCAATCGGAGGATTTTCATGATGTTTTCCGTTTCCAAGGCCGCCTGCGCCCTGGCCGCTGCGGCCCTGCTCACTCTCTGCGCCACCGCCTCCGCCGATCCGCTCACCGTCAAAACCGTCGACGGCAAGGTCCACGGCAAGACCATCAATGGTGACAAAGTTCGCGCCTGGCTGGGCCTGCCTTACGCTGCGGCGCCCGTGGGCGACCTGCGCTGGAAGGCGCCCCAGCCCGCCGCGAAGTGGAAGGGCGAGCGCGACGCCACCAAGTTCGGCGCCCACTGCGCGCAGAACCACGTCTTTGACGACATGATCTTTCAGGACGACTCCAAACTGGGCAGCGAGGACTGCCTGTTCCTGAATGTTTATGCGCCCGCCACGGCCAACAAGAACTCAAAGCTGCCGGTGATGTACTGGATTCACGGCGGCGGCTACAGCGGCGGCTCCGGCAACGAGCCGCGACACAACGGCGACTTTCTCCCGCTCAAAGGCGTCATCCTCATCACCATCAACTACCGTCTCGGCGTCTTCGGCTTCCTGGCCTCCTCTGACCTGGCCAAGGAGCAGGGCGGCAGTGCAGGGAACTACGGCCTCATGGACATGGTGGCCGGACTCAGCTGGGTGAAGGACAATATCAAAAACTTCGGCGGCGACCCGAAGAATGTGACCATCTTCGGCGAGAGCGCCGGCTCCTTCGCCGTCAGCA
>Ga0265339_10000391_pt1 | contig 34562 bp, 30 predicted proteins | sample 4CB219metaG_FD_202085 | JGI IMG/M metagenome (GOLD analysis project Ga0265339, IMG submission 202085) | Rhizosphere microbial communities from Carex aquatilis grown in University of Washington, Seatle, WA, United States - 4-CB2-19 metaG | ecosystem: Host-associated > Plants > Roots >... | reverse complement strand
GCGCGGGCGGCAGCGCTGCTCGGGCGCGACGAGGCCGAACTCGCCGGCAAGCCGCTTGCCGTGCTGGTGCGACGCGCCGACATGGAGCCGCTGCGCACTTTCCTGGAGAAACCCGCCCGCTTTGCCGAAACAGCTCGGCCCACCCTGCTGACGGCCAGCGAGGACGACACGTGCCAGATCGCTGTCTTTGCCGAGGGACAAGCCGGACTGGTGACCGGCTATTTCGGCTTCGTGCACGCGGCCATCCGGTCACCGGAAGCGAAGCCTGTGCCAACCACGGATGGCGACGATACGGAGCCCTCCATTCTGGGTCGGCTGAGCCGAAGCATTCGCCGGCCGCTCAACACTATCATCGGCTTTGCCGATCTCATCCGCTCGACCGGCCTCGGCGCCGCGAACGCGGAGCGCTACGTCGAGTATGCGCGGGACATCCGCACCGCCGGGCTCGAGATCGCGGTGCTCGTCGACGAGCTCGACGACTTCACCCGCCTCCGCGACGGACAATATCCCGCCCTCCCCGGCGATATCGACCTGATCGCGCTGCTCGAAGCCTCCGTTCTGCGGGTCAAGGCGCAAGCCGGCGCGGCGCGCGTGCTGGTGCGGAGCGCCTTTGCCGAGGCCCTGCCCCATATCCGCGCCGACCGCGCGTCGCTGAGCCAGGCGCTGCTCAACCTCATGGCGAGCGCGATCGACCAGACCCCGATCGGTGGCTCGGTCATCGTCTCCGCGCAGCGGCAGGACGAGGGCGGTGTCGCGATCCATGTGCGCGACGGTGCAAATAGCGTCGGCGATCCGGGCGAACGCTTCGTGGTCTTCCGCGACGGCATCGACAAGGACGGCCAGCAGCTCGAGCCGGTGCGCTCGAGCGTCGGGCTGGCGCTCACGCGCTCGCTGCTCGCGGTCAACGCCTGTTCGCTCGCGATCGACCCCACGAGCGGCACCGGGACGCTGTTCTCGCTGCTCATTCCGGCCGAGCTGGTCGCGGCGAGCTAGGTCTGGAAGACGCTTCCACACCGATTGGCAGAGCCGGTATTCATTACTAGATTGGCCGCCAGTTTCTCCTGACGCGGTTGAGCGGTGCCCTTATCCCAGACCGGGCCTTGTCCGGCGTTCCTGCAAATGGGCCGCCGATGATTGGATTTGCCGGCCGCAGGCTTGCCCGGGCACTGGTACTGCTCGTCGTCGCGCTGGCGGTGGTCTTCATCGTTCTGGAATTCGCCCGCGCCGGCGCCCCGCGCCCGGATGCGACGGACCTTGGCCTCGGCTTTGCGGGATGGCTCGGCGGCGCGGTGATCGGCAATTTTGGCGTGTCGTCCTCGCAGGGGATGAGCGCGGGCAATGCGATTGCCGGCGCACTCGCGGTCAGCGCGCCGCTGGTGCTGCTGGGCGCGGCGATTGGCGGCCTTCTAGGAGGCGCTTGCGGCGTTGCGGCGGGGTATCGAGCGAGCATCGGTGGTCGCGTCGTGACGGTGCTGGCGCAGCTGGTCGAGATCGTGCCGACGTTCTGGCTCGCCTCCATGCTCTCGCTGACGTTCGGGCTTGGTCTGCACTGGTTCGCGCCGGGCGGTTTCGTGCCCTGGGCTGAGAGCCCGCTCGGCGCCACGCTGTCCCTCGTGCTTCCGGCGCTCGCGCTCGGGCTCGCGGTCGCGGCGCCGCTGACGAGGATCGTGAGGGATGCGGTGGCGCGCGCCCGGGCAGAGAGCCCCCGGCTTGCGGGCGCCGCGCGACGCCTCAGCGCTGATGAAGCCTTTCACCGCTATGGCCGCCGGCGGGCGCTGATCGACATTGCGAAGCGGCTCGCGCCGCTCGTTGCGGCCCTGATTGCGGGCAGCATCATGGTCGAAATGGCGTTCTCCCTGCCGGGGCTTGGCCGGCTGCTGATTACGGCCGCGCTGGCGCGCGACGTCGTGCTGCTGCGGGGTGGACTGCTCGTGCTGATCGTGGTTGTGGTTGTTCTGCAGGCGGTGCTGCGCATCATCGCAGGCTGGATCGACCCGCGCATTCGCCGGACGGCTGTATGAGCGAGAGCGGTGCAAGCATGTCCGGGCCGCGGCGACGGATCGGCCTCGCGGTCGGCCTCGGTATCGCGATCCTGCTGCTCGCAGTCGCGCTCATCTCGACGATCGTGGCCCCCTCTGGCGTCAGCGACCCGAGCGTAGCGCATTGGCTGGGGATGGACCGCCTCGGGCACGATGCACTCGCGGGCGGCGTGAAGGGCACTCTCACGACCTTGTTGGTGCCCGCCGCGGGGCTCATCGTCGCGGGCCTCTTCGGCATCCCGATCGGCCTCCTGCTGGCGCGATGGGCTGGCCCGGTCCGAAGGCGGCAAGGATCAGCGGCCGGGCTGCTGCTGCCAGCGCTGGTGGTTGCGCTGCTGCTTGCGGCGATTGCTGGACCATCGGAGCTCAACGTCGGGGTCGCGATCGGACTTGTCGCGCTGGCGCCGCTGGCGACCGCGACGCGCGACGCGCTGCGGATTGCGCAGAGCCGCCACTATGTCGAGTCGGCGCGGCTCGCCGGCCTGTCGCGATGGCAGGCGCTGCGGGCGCATGGACTGCACGAAAGTATATCGCGCGTCGTGAGGACGGCGAGCCAGCTGATGGCCGCCGGCATCGGCATCGAGGCGGCGCTCAGCTTTGCTGGCCTCGGGATGCAGCTGCCGGGCCCGAGCCTCGGACTCGTGCTGCGCGATAGCCCTGGCAATCCTGGGGCGACGATCGCTTTCGGACTCCTGCTCAGCGTGGCGATCGCGGCTTTCCTCTTGATCGCGCGCGCAATCGAGGTGCCCGACGGAGCCATCGATGCCGCTGCTTGAGGTCACGAAGCTCGACGTCACCATGGGACAGAGGCAGGTGCTGTTCGATGTGAACCTGTCGCTCGAGCGGGGCGACCGACTCGCGATCATCGGCGAAAGCGGCGCGGGCAAGTCGACCTTGATGCGCGCCATCGCACGCCTGCTTCCTGCGGCAGCACGGACGACCGGCACGATCAGCTTCGACGGCACGGCGCTGCCCGGCGGGCTTGGTCGCGACAAGCGGATCGGCATTCTACTGCAGGACGATCGCGACCGGCTCGATCCGCTGCGGTCTGGGATGGAGCAATTGTCGGACGCGGTGGAGGCTCCCGACGAGGCTGAACGGCGGCGCAGTGTGCTCGCATGGCTCGGGCGCGTGGGGCTCGATCCTGTACGGGCGCAGCTCTTCCCCGAGCAGTTGGGTGTGCGGGAGCGGCAAGCGCTGGCTGTTGCCCTTACGCTGGCTCGCGAGCCTGAGCTGCTGCTCGCGGACGACCCTACAGCTGGCCTCGATGGCATCGGCCAGCGGCGCGTGCTCGACCTCCTCGAATCGATTTGTCGCGAACGCCGGATGACGCTGCTGCTGGTTTCGCCCGACCTCAAGGCCGTCGCGATGTTGGCGGAGACCGTTGCCGTGCTGCATGCGGGGCGCATCGTGGAAGCCGGCCGCAAGACCGATGTGCTGGGGCACCCGCGGCACGACTATACTCGCTCTGTGCTCAGCGCCGGCCGCCTACGCCAGCGCACCCTGATGCGCACGCCGATTGGCGATACGCTGATCGACGTGCGCGCGATCGGGCGTCGCGCGCACCGCCGCTTGCTTCCAGCTCGTGCCGACGCCGCCTTCAGCCTCGAAGGCATCAGCTTTGAGATGCGCGCGGGCGAGTCGCTGGCGCTGTTCGGCAGCGATGGCGCGGGTAAGTCGATGGTCGCCAGGATCGTCGCCGGACTGGAGCGTGCAACGACCGGCGAGGTGCTTTTCGGGGTGCACCGCTACCACGGCGCTGACCTGCCGGTGGATTGTCGCGCCGACATCGCGTTTGTCTTTCCCGATGCGCGGTCGGCCTTCGATCCGCGGCTCCCGCTTGGAACATCGATCGCCGAGCCGCTGCGGCTCGAAATCGATCTTGCCGTCGAAGATGCGGCTGACCGCATCGCCGAGGTGACGGAAGCGGTCGGCCTGTCCCTCGGGTTGCTTGCGGAGCTGCCGGGCGCGCTGAACCTCGCCCAGTTGCAGCGCTTTGCGATCGCGCGAGCGCTGATCACCAGACCCAAGCTGGTGGTGCTCGATGAGCCGGCCCTGGCGCTTGGGATCGGCGAGCGCAACGAGATACTCATCCTGCTCGATCGGCTGCGTGCCGACTACGGGCTCAGCTACCTGGTCGCGACGCGCGACTTCGACACGGCGCGCCTGCTCGCCGACCGGGTGCTGGTCATGGATCGCGGCCACGTCGTCGAGGCCGGATCGCCGGCGCAGCTGGCAGAGCGACCGCAGCACGCGGTCACGCAGCGGCTGATGGCCGCGACGCTGCCCGAAACCGGGATCGTTCCGGTATTCTAGTGAAGCAGCGGCTGCCCCGCTGCATCAAAACGATGGATCGCATCGTTGCGCGGCGAGAAGCTGAGCGGATCGCCGGCGTGGTAGGAGGTCGTCCCTGCCTGCCGCACGACCACCGGTTCGCTCGCCCCGATATCGACGTAGATATAGCTGTCGGAGCCGAGATTTTCGGAGTGGACGACCTTGCCGCTCCAGGTCCCGCCGGGGACAATATCGATGTGCTCGGAACGGACGCCGACGGTCTCCGCCCGGAACGGCGCGGCGAACTTGCCGGTCAGGAAGTTCATCTTCGGCGAACCGATAAAGCCGGCGACGAACAGCGATTGCGGGCGCTCGTAGAGCTCGATGGGCGAGCCGACCTGCTGGACCACGCCGTCGCGAAGCACGACAATGCGGTCGGCCATGGTCATCGCCTCGACCTGGTCGTGGGTGACGTAGATGAAGGTGGTGTCGGGCAGCGATTCGCTGAGCTGGCCGATCTCGATGCGCATCTGCACACGCAGCGCGGCGTCGAGGTTGCTGAGCGGCTCGTCGAACAGGAAGACGCGCGGATCGCGGACGATGGCGCGGCCGATGGCGACGCGCTGGCGCTGGCCGCCCGACAGGGCCTTTGGTAGTCGCTCGAGATACTTGGTGAGCTGCAGCTTTTCGGCCGCGGCTTTGACCTTCTGTTCGATGTCGGCCTTCGAGAGGTTCTGCAGCTTGAGCGCGTAGGCCATGTTGTCGAACACGGTCATATGCGGGTAGAGCGCGTAGGACTGGAACACCATTGCAATGCCACGCTTGCTCGGCGCGACGTCGTTGACGACGCGGCCATCGATCGCGAGCGTGCCGGACGAGATGGTTTCGAGGCCCGAAATGCAGCGCAGCAGCGTGGACTTGCCGCAACCCGATGGTCCGACGAAGACGACGAACTCGCCCGACTTGATGTCGAGATTGACGTCCTTGAGGATCTCTACGTTGCCGTAGCGCTTGTAGAGATTGGTGATCTTCAGGTCGGACATGTGGCTCCCCTCCCCAGGCGGCCGCTAACGCAGTATTCCAATGTAGGCACCGAACGGCGCCAGACTCAATGTCCCACTCTCGGGCTCGCCGCTTATGCCGGGGGCACCGGCCGGGGCGAGCTTGTGGTCGGCGGGCACCGTGACAGTGACGGCCTTTTCGGTCATGTTGAAGACGCAGTAGAGCCGCTCGGTGTCGTCTTCGCGCCGGAAGGCGAGAACGCCATCGGGGGCGTCGAGGGTCGCGATGCGGCCTTTCGACAGGACCGGGTGCTCGCGCCGGAACGCCAGCATCGCCTTGTAGTGGGCAAGGACGGAGTTGGGGTCGGCGAGCTCGCGATCGACGCACTTGGTCATGTGATCGGCGGGCACGGGCAGCCAGGCACGCGTCGCGGTGGTGAAGCCGCCAAGGGGCGACTGGGTCTGCCACACCATCGGGGTGCGGCAGCCGTCGCGCCCCTTGAACTGCGGCCAGAACTCGATGCCGTAGGGATCGACCAGGTCCTCGAAAGCGAGCTCGGCTTCCGTGAGCCCGAGCTCCTCGCCCTGATAGAGGCAGGCCGAACCGCGCATCGACAGCAGCAGCGTGCAGGCGAGGCGCGCGAACGCCTCCTGCTGGCCGTGCGTCGCCCAGCGCGAGATGTGGCGGACAACGTCGTGGTTCGAAAAGGCAAGGCAGACCCAGCCCTGGGGTGCTTCGCGCTCGGTGGTATCGATCGCGTTGCGGAAATGCGCCGCGCTGAACTCGCCGCCGAGATAATCAAAGGTGTAGGCCATGTGCAGCTTGTCGGTGCCCGACGTGTAGTCGCTCATGATCTTGAGCTGGTGCTGGCTGTCACCAATTTCACCGACGGTGGCCTTGGCGCCATATTCGTCGAGGAGCTTGCGGAGCCGCTGCAGGAACTTGACGTTCTCCGGCCGGCTCTTGTCGTAGAGGTGCTCTTGGAAGTTGTAAGGGTTCACCGCTGGCGCGGTCGAGGCGTTGAAGTCCTCGGGCCTGACCACCGGATTGTTCTCGAGCCCGAGCGAGTGGAAATAGAAGTTGACGGTATCGAGACGGAAGCCATCAACCCCGCGCTCGAGCCAGAAGCGCATGTTGTCGAGTTGCGCGTCCTGCACGGCCGGATTGTGGAAGTTGAGGTCCGGCTGTGAGGCGAGGAAATTGTGCATGTAGTACTGCATGCGCCGGCTGTCCCAGGTCCAGGCGCTGCCGCCGAAGATCGAGAGCCAGTTGTTGGGCGGGGTGCCATCGGGCTTGGGGTCGGCCCAGACGAACCAGTCGGCCTTCTCGTTGGTGCGGTTGATCCTGCTTTCTTCGAACCAGGCGTGCTTGTCCGAGCAGTGCGAGATCACCTGGTCGATGATCACCTTGAGGTTGAGGGTATGAGCCTTGGCGAGCAGGCGGTCGAAATCGCCCAGGGTGCCGAACAGCGGATCGACGTCGCGGTAGTTGGAGACGTCGTAGCCGAAATCGCGCATCGGCGAGGTGAAGAACGGCGACAGCCAGATCGCGTCGACGCCCAGGTCGGCGACGTAGTCAAGCCGCTCGGTGATGCCGGCAAGGTCGCCGATACCATCGCCGTTATGGTCCTGGAACGAGCGCGGATAGATCTGGTAGATGACCGCGCCACGCCACCAATCGACGTCCGGCGCGGGCTCGGGCGGAGTTTTCTGCTCCGTCATCAGCGGCTGCGCAACCACCGTTCCTCCCACCCGTCGACCGGGTTTGTGCAGCGCTTCGGCGGATTTGCCAAAACGTTTTAGTTGATTATTCTTAGCCACGCGGTCGACGATGCGTCAACTGGCAGAGGGGCCAGAAGACGCGCTATAAGCGCCGACTACGCGTTGAATATCAAAGACCTATGGAAACCACTCCGAACAGACCCAGCGCAGCTCTCGCGGCTCAGGGCCGCAGCGTGACGATCAAGGATCTCGCGGCGGAACTCGGGCTCTCGATCACCACGATCTCCCGGGCCCTGAACGGCTATTCGGATGTCGGGGAAAAGACGCGGCGCCGGGTGAGCGATGCGGCCGAACGGCTGGGCTATCACCCCAACCGCAACGCCCAGCGCCTCGTGACGCAACGCACGCACAACGTGGCGTGGGTGCAGACCGACAACGAGCTCAAATATCTCGACCCGCACTTCGCCGAGGTGATGGCCGGTGTGCTTGGCAGCGCCCGGGCGCGCAACTACGACATCGTGCTGACGAGCCATGGCGAGGACCGCGAGATCCCGACCTACGATCGCTACGTCCGCGACAACAGCGTCGATGGGTTCATCGTCGACCTACCGCGCGAAAACGACGAGCGGGTCACCTATCTGATGGAGACGGGACGGCCGTTCGTCGTCCACGGCCGGGAGCGGCGCTGCGACCGCTATGGCTGGGTCGACCTGGACAATTACGGCAATTTCTACAGGCTGGCCCGGCTGATGATCGCCAACGGGCACCGGCGCATCGGCTTCATCAACGGCGACGAACATTTCAACTACGCGCTCTACCGCCGGAACGCGCTGCGCGATGCGGCGCAGGATGCCGGGCTGCCGGAGAGCACGTTTGTTTTCTATGGATCGTCGCATCCGATGGGCGATGCCGGGTTCCGGCTGACGCGCGAGGCGCTGGCCGACACGGAGGTCACGGCCGTCGTGTACTCGTCCATCATGCTGCTGATTTCGGGCCTCGAGCTGCTGACGGCTGCAGGCGAGCGGCGGGGCCGGCCGATCGCCATTGCAACGATGGACGACCAGCTGCGCCACCTCGATCCGGCACGCCTCGCGCCCCGAGTGAGCTTTGCGCGCTCATCGCTGCACGACGCGGGCTATGCGTTGATCGAGGAGCTGAGCCGGCAGTGCGACGAGCGCAAGCCGCCTGCGGGGACGTTGATCGCGTCGAGCTTTCATGTGGCGCCTGGGCTCGACGGCGCGTCGGTCGATGCGCCGCTGCCGGCGCATCGGCGCAACCGGATCGGCTGACTGCCTACTTCACTGAGCCGGCCAGGAGGCCGCGCACGAAGTAGCGCTGCAGCGAGAAGAAGACGATCAGCGGCACGATGATCGAAATGAACGCCGCCGAGGTCAGCAGCTCCCAGTTGTTGCCGTACTGGCCGAGGAGGTTCACGAGGCGCGCCGTCAGCACCTGGCGATTGTCCTGCGCGCCGAGGAACACGAGTGCCACCAGAAGGTCGTTCCAGACCCAGAGGAACTGGAAGATCGCAAAGGAGGCAAGCGCTGGGAAGCTCAGCGGCAAAACCATCGTGGTGAAGGTCTTGAAGTGCGACGCACCATCCATGCGCGCCGATTCCATGATCTCGCGCGGCAGGCCGGCCATGTAGTTGCGCAACAGGTAGATGGCGAGGGGCAGACCGAAGGCGGTGTGCGCGAGCCAGACCCCCAGATAGCCCTTGGCCTCGACCCCAAAGGTGTTTCCGATGATGTTGTAGATGGTCAGCAGCGGGATCAGCGACATCTGCAACGGCACAACGAGCAGCCCCACGACGAGGGCGACGATGACGCCGCGGAACGGGAACTGCATCCAGGCCAGCGCATAGGCCGCGAAGGCCGCGATCATGATCGGGATGACCGTCGACGGAATTGCGACCGTGATAGAGTTGATGAAGGACTGGCCGACACCTGACGAGGTCAGCACTGCCTTGTAGTTGTCGAGCGTGAAGCGCGGCGGGCCGCCGCTGACGAAATAGATGCGCGGGGCGCCGCTGTACGTCGGCTGCTGCGGGAAGACCCAGTCAAAATCCCCGTTGGGCTGCACCGTTATTGTGCCGCCCTCGGCCATATCGAGCGGCTGGCCGGCGGGCGTCTTGCCGATCGTGTCATTGGTCGGGCCGTAGGTCTCGATCACCTGCCCGGTGGGCCCGCTGAAGAGCGTGCCTTTCATCTCCCAGTGATCGCCGACCTGCACGGCCTTGTCTGCCGTGCCCGGGCGCGACGCCGCCATCTGGGTAGAGGTGGACAACGCGGTCCACCAGCCGGTGAGCGCAAGCTGGTCCTTGTCGCGAACCGAGGAAATCAGCAGGCCGACCGTCGGGAAGGTCCACAAGGCAACGAGAATCAGCAGCCCGACATGGGCGGCGATGCGGCCGATGTTGATGCGCGGCATGCCCATCGGGCTCGCCTGGGCAACGGGTGCGGTGGTCGCCATGGTGCTCATCAGCGCGTCCCCTGTTCCGCGTTGGCGCGGCGGATGTTCCAGACCATGACGGGGATCACCACGAGCATGATGATCACCGCGATCGTCGAGCCTTTGCCGTAGTCGCCGGAGATGAACATCCAGCGATACATGTAGTTGGCGAGCACCTGCGTCTGAAACTCGCCGTTGGTCATGGCGTAGACGATGTCGAACACTTTCAGCACGGTGATGGTGATCGTCGTCCACACGACGATGATCGTGCCCCAGATCTGGGGGATCATGATGTCGAAGAAGATGCGAAATCCATTGGCGCCGTCGATACGGGCTGCCTCGAGCGTCTCCTCCGGAACGCCGCGCAGCGCGGCGCCAAGAATGACCATCGCGAATCCGGTCTGGATCCACACGAGGATGATCATGAGGAGAAGGGAATTCCACGGAATGTTGGTGATCCAGGGCTGGGCCGGATAGCCCAGCGCGGTCACGATGGCGTTTAGAACGCCGATCTGGTTGGGGCCCGGCCCCTTATAGGCGTAGACGAACTTCCAGATCACCGACGCGCCGACGAAGGAGATCGCCATCGGCATGAACACCAGCGACTTGGCGATGTTGCCCCACCAGAGCCGATCGGCGAGCGTCGCGATGACCAGACCGAAAGAGGTCGACAGCAGCGGCACGATAATCAGCCAGCCAAGATTATTGAGGGCCGCCCGCCAGAAGCCGCCGTCCGTCAGCGCCCAGGAATAGTTATCGAGCCCGATGAACTGCTGTCCGTATTTGTCGAGCAGCGACAGGCGCAGGGTCTCGAACACCGGATAGACAAGGTAGACGACAAGGAACAGCAAGGCCGGCAGGATGAAGAGCCAGGGCCGGATGCTGCTGCGCCGCAGGTCGCGCTTGGTGACGAGATCGACCGGCATGGTGTCGCGGGTGGCGAGGGCGTTGTCGAGGATCCAGTTGCTGCCCCAGAAGTACGCGAAGGCCGCCGCGATGGCGACGCCGACGGCAAAGATCGCGCCGAGAATCTGATGCAGCGCGGTGGCGACGTCCGCGCTCGAAACGGCATCGACCGCGTAAGCATTAACGAGCCAAACCACCACAAGTGCGGCGATCAGCGAGATGCCCAGGATGGTCGTCAACGACCACGAGGTGTCTCGTGCCGGGCCGCGTGCTGTCGAATCCAGTGCCATAGCCAGTCTCCCCCAACCGGCTCCTCGCGCGACTTATCTGTCGCATTGTCGAAGGGCCGTTGCAATGGACCCGGCGGAGGCCGCCGGGTCCGGAGTCGTTCAGCCGGTTATGACTTCGGCCACGAGGCGTCGATCGCGGCGGCAACGTCCTTGGAGCTCTTGCCGTTCACGAAATCGACCATGCCGGTCCAGAACGTGCCGGTGCCCACCGCACCCGGCATCAGGTCAGAACCATCGAACCGGAAGGTCGTGGCGTTGACCAGAATGTCGCCGAGCTTCTTGAGGGCGTCACTCGAATAGACCTTGGTGTTGGCCGTCTTCATGGCGGTCAGGAACGAGCTGTTGGGCTCGGCCATCCAGATTTCCTGCGAGATCGGAGTCTGCAGGAACTGGATGAAGGCTTCGGCCGCCGGCGAGTCCTTGGTGATCGTCACGAGGTTGCCCGAACCTTCGACCGGATTGCCGAGTTCGGGGTGGGCTTTCATCGGCGGGAAGTAGAAGAAGTCATAGTCCTGCCCGGCGACGGTGCCCTGCGGGAAGAACGACTGCACGAACGAAGCCTGCTTGTGCAGGTAGCACTGCGGCGGGACCGTGAAGAGGCCCTTCGGGCTGTCGCCGAACGGCGTGGTCGCCACCGACTTGGTGCCGCCCGCAACGTTCTTGTCGTCCTTGACGATCGAGCCAAAGAGATCGATCGCAGCGAGGATGCGCGGATCGGAGAACTTCACCGTGCCCGCGACCCAGCCGTCATAGACGTCCGGCGGCTGCGTGAGCAGCAGCAGGTTCTCGACCCAGTCAGTCGCCGGCCAACCGGTCGCGCCGCCCGACTCGATGCCGATGCACCACGGGGTGCCGCCGTCGGCCTTGATCTTGTCCTGGAGCGCCATCAGGTCTTCCCAGGTCTTGGGAACCTGGTAGCCCTTTTCCTTGAAGGCGTCGGGCGAGTACCAGACCAGCGACTTCACTTCCTGCTTGTAGGGGTAGGCATACTGGTGCTTCTGACCATCGGGGCCGACGTACTGGCCGAGGGTCGCCCAGGACGAGCCGGCACCGAAATTGTCGGTGATGAACTTCGTCGTATCGGCGCCCAGATCCTTGAGCTTGCCCTGCTTGGCGAAGTCAGCGAGCAGGCCGGGCTGGGGCAGGACGAGGATGTTCGACGGGCTGCCAGCCTGAATGTCGATGCGGGCCTGCTCTTCGTAGTTCTTGGACGATGCGTCGGTCACGGTGACGCCGGTCGCGTCCTCGAAATACGCCAGAACGGCTTCCCACTGGGCCTTGTCGCCGGGCTCGGCCCAGCTGTCCCAGATACTGAGGGTCTGGCCCTTCAGGTCCTTGTGGGCGTCCGCAAATTTCTGGAGCGAGTCCCACGTAAAGGCGCCCTGCCCCTTCGGGAACATCATGTCGAAGGCGCTCGCGGACGAAACAGCGCCCATCACGAGCGCCATGGCGGAAACCCCCGCCAAGAGGTATTTGTGCATGTAGTCCTCCCATCGCACAGTTGAGGCACCCGGAGGCACCCCCGCATACCCCGCTCCGTCCTGGATGGGCCAAAACGTTTTGGTTCCAAAACGTTTTGGTGCCCGATTAGCCAGTCGCTCGGGGTGGTTAGCGGTTCGCTACCGTTGCATAAAGCGCCAGCCTTGCCAAGACGCCATCAGGGCGTCGCGGGGCCTGCAAATCAAGCCGGCGCGCGGGTGTTGTGCAGCATGCCCTGGAAGGCGCGATAGCTGCCTTTGGGTGTGCGTTCCTGCGTCTTGTAATCGACGTGCACGATGCCGAACCGGGACGAATAGCCTTCGGCCCACTCGTAGTTGTCGAGCAGCGACCAGGCGAAGTAGCCGCGCACATCCGCGCCCTGCTTCTGTGCCTCCAGCACCGCCTTCAAGTGCATATCGTAGAACTCGACGCGGCGGGCATCGTCGCTCTCCGACATGCCGTTCTCGGTGACATAGAGCGGCACCTTGGTGTAGTCGCGCGAGACGCGCGTCAGCAACGCGGTCAGGCCCTCGGGATAGATTTCCCAGCCGAGATCGTTGGTGGGCAGGGTGCCCTTGACCTGCCGGATCGGCAGCAGCGGACGACCGGCGTCCCAGGCGTAGAGACCGCGCGAGTAATAGTTGATCCCCGCCCAGTCGAGCGGCCGGCTCACGACCTCCATATCGCGCTGCCAGTCCTGGGGCAGATAGGGCTCGAGAAGATCGGTCAGCACTTTGGGGTACTGGCCCTTGTAGACGCCGCCCAGGAACCAGCCATTGAACATGGCGTCGCCGATCTCGAAGGCTTTGATGTCCTCAGGACGGTCGCTCGCGGGCTCGGACTTTTCGAGATTGGTAACGATGCCGACATTCTTGACGCCTTCGGCGCGCAGCGCATCGACGCCCATGCCGTGGGCGTAGAGCACGTGATGCATGGCGTGCGCGCCAGCGCGGATGTCGCGATAGCCGGGAGCATGGACGCCGAGGATGTGGCTCAGCACCGAGACGCACCACGGCTCGTTGATGGTCGCGGCAGCGTACAGCCGATCGCCGAAATGCTTGCCGACAAGCGCGCAGTAATCGGCGAACCAGCCGCCGATGTCGCGGTTCATCCAGCCGCCTCGGTCCTGCAGCGGGCTCGGAAGATCCCAGTGATAGAGCGTCGCGAACGGCTTGATGCCGCGCTCGAGCATGCCGTCGATCAGCCGATCGTAAAAGTCGATGCCGGCCGGATTGATCGCGCCGGTGCCCTCAGGGATCAGCCGAGGCCACGCGAACGAGAAGCGATAGGCATCGAACCCGCCATCGCGGATCAGGTCGAGGTCGGCGGGCCAGCGATTGTAGTGGTCGTCGGCGACGGCGCCGGTGTCGGCGTTCTTGACGTTGCCCGGAGTGGCGGCAAACGTGTCCCAGATGCAGGTGCCGCGACCGTCGGTCTGGCCGCCTTCGATCTGGTAGGCCGCGGTGGCCGCGCCAAACAGAAAGTTCGGCCCGAACTGGCCGCGTTCCACGGAAAACATGTCCCTCTCCCCGGTCCGCGCGGTTCGCTCCGCGCCGATGTAATCGATTACCTAGCAGGATTCGACGGACATCATCCAGCCGGGCGCAAACCGGGATAGCGCGCCAGCGTTTCGCGCGCGATGGCGCGGAAGGCCGCGGCCTGCGGCCCATCGGGGACGCTGGCCATGACCGGCCGGCCGGCGTCAGACGTCTCGCGGATCGCCATGTCGAGCGGCACTTCGCCCAGAAAAGGCATCCCCATCCCGGCCGCGGCATTGGCCGCACCACCGTGCCCGAAAATGTCGTAGCGACGGCCGGTATCGGGGGCGACGAAGTAACTCATGTTTTCGATGAGCCCGAGCAGCGGGATCGAGAGTCGCTGCATCATGTCCACCGCCTTGCGTGCGTCGATCAGGGCCAGATCCTGCGGCGTCGAGACGATGATCGCGCCGGCGAGCTCGGCCTGCTGGAACAGCGAAATCTGGATGTCCCCGGTCCCCGGCGGTAGGTCGACGACAAGAAGGTCGAGCCCGCCCCAATCAGTCTCCCGCAGCAGCTGACGCAGCGCGGAGGTCGCCATCGGGCCGCGCCAGACGACGGCCTGCCCCGGTGTCAGCATCGAGCCGATCGACATGACGCTGAGGCCGAAAGCACGATGCGGAGAAAAGATACCGTCCTCGCGCACGGCGGGCTTGCCTTCAATGCCGAGGAGCTTGGGCACCGACGGTCCATAGAGGTCGGCATCGAGCAGGCCGGTCCTCAGGCCCTCGGCGGCGAAAGCCAGCGCGAGGTTCGCGGCGACGGTGGACTTGCCGACGCCACCCTTGCCGGAGCCGACAACGACGATGTTGCGAACCCCCGGGACGGCCGTCTTGGGCGCGGGTCCCGGACGGCCATGCGCCGCGGCCTGGCCGGTCGCCTGCGGCGGGGCGCGATCGGAGGTCAACGAGACCATGACCTTGCGGCCTTCGGCGACCGACTCGGCGGCGCGCACCGCGGCGTCTCGCGCCGGCCCGAAGGCCGGCTCCATGCCCGGCTGAACCGAGATGGCGATCGCGACGGCGCTCTTGGTGACGATGATTTCGGAGAGCCCGGGATAGTCGGCAAGTGTGCCACCGCCGGGAATTTCGACGCCGGCGAGCGCGGCCTTAACGATGCCCGCAATGTCCGTGTCAGCCATCGATCGGCGATCTCACTTTCGGACCGGCCCGAAATTGTCGTCGGGATAGTGGATCGTTTCTTCGCCCGGACGGCGCGAGCCGACGACGATGAGTATTACGTCCGCGTCCGAATCGTTGAGCACGTGGTGAGCGTTGGCTACGCCAGCGGGGAAGCCCACGATAGTCCCCGGTGCGAGGTCGTGCGGACCATTCTCATCGACGAGCGTCGGACGGCCCGACAGCACGAGGACGAACTCGTCCTCCGCCTCGTGCCAGTGCCGTGAGGCTGTCCTCGCGCCGGGCTCGAGCGTCACGTGATTGACCCCGAACTGGGTCACCCCGACAGCGCGTGCGAGACGTTTCTCGACGCGCCCGTCGAACGGCGCCTTGTCACCGCGTTTGGCCGGCAGATCGTCGAGCCGACCGAGAATTGTATCCATCCCTAAAGGATCGACTGGCCGGTCGCCTTCCAGTCCTTCACGAACGCATCGAGCCCGGCTTTGGTCAGCGGGTGGTCGGCGAGCTTGTAGATCACGGCCGGCGGAATGGTCGCAACGTCCGAGCCGGCCAGGGCGACCTGCGTGACATGGTTGGGCGTGCGGATCGAGGCGGCCAGGATCTGCGTCGTGTAGTCGTAATTGTCGTAGATCGTCCGGATCTGCTCGATCAGCTCGACGCCATCGAGATTGATGTCGTCGAGGCGGCCGAGGAAGGGCGAGATGTAGGTCGCGCCGCATTTGGCGGCGAGCAGCGCCTGGTTCGGCGAGAAGCAGAGCGTGACGTTGGTCTTGATGCCTTCATTGCTCAGTGCCTTGCAGGCGCGCAGCCCGTCAACAGTGAGCGGCACCTTGACGACGACATTGCTCGCGAGCTTGGCCAGCACGTGGGCCTCGGCCATCATGGTGTCGTAGTCGACGGAGGCGACCTCGGCGGAAACCGGGCCGGGGACGACGCCGCAAATTTCCTTGATCACTTCCTTGAACTGGCGCCCGGATTTGGCGATCAGCGATGGATTGGTGGTGATGCCGTCAAGCAACCCCATCGCATGCAGCTTCTTGATGTCTTCGATTTCCGCGGTGTCTGCGAAGAACTGCATTTGAAGCTCCTCCGGTTGGTGTGGTTTTCTCTACAGCCTATCTATGCCGTTTGCGCGACGGCACAAGCATCAACCCGCGGCAGCGATGAGATAATCCGCCAGCTCGTCGATGCGGTTCTCCGGAATGCCGGCGACATTGATGCGGCTGTCGTTGATCATATAGACGCCGTCCTCGGTCTTGAGCGCTTCGACCGCCGCCGGTGGCAGGCCGAGCAACGAAAACATGCCCGAATGCTCGGCGATGAAGTCGAAATCCTTGGAATTGGACTTGTGCCGGATGGCGTCCGCCAATTTGACGCGCAAACGCTTCATGCGTTCCCGCATCTGGTTGAGCTCAGCCTCCCACTCCTTGCGCAACTCCTTATCCTCGAGAATGACGCGCACGATCTCGGCGCCGTGGTCGGGCGTCTGGCTGATGGTGCCGCGGATGATGTTCTGCATCTGGCTGGAAACGACATCGGCCGACGCGGAGTCCTTCGCGATGGCGATGGCGACGCCCGTGCGCTCGCGGTAGAGGCCGAAATTCTTGCTGGCCGAGAAGGCGATCATGCATTCGGGCACCGACGAGGCGACCTTGCGCACGCCGTAGGCGTCGGCCTCAAGCCCGTCGCCGAAGCCGAGATAGGCGAGGTCGACGAGCGGGAAGGCGCCGGTCCGCTTGAGGCTTGCCGCGACACGATCCCATTGCGCGGGCGTGAGGTTGGCGCCGGTCGGGTTATGGCAGCAGCCGTGGAGCAACAGGATATCGTCGCTGGTGAGGGTATCGACGACCTTCATCATCGCCTCGAAATCGACGCGGCGGGTCGCGGGATCGAAATAGGGATAGGTCGCGGTCGTGAGGTTGGCGTTTTCGGCCACCGGCCAGTGGTTCGGCCAGCTGGGATCGGAGATGAAGATGCGGCCCTTTGGTCGGGCGCGCCCAAGGACCCACATGAGGATCATCAGCGCCCCGGTGCCGCCGGCACCGTTGACGCAGCGTACGCGCGACTTGTCGACCGCATTGCCGAGCGCGAGGTCGACAATGGCGGCCGAGAACTCCTTGTTGCCGACCACACCCTTGTAGGTCTTGGTGGTCGCGGCGTCATGGATACGCTGTTCGGCCTTGCGAACCGCGGACATGACCGGCGTATTGTTCTTGTCGTCCTTGTAGACGCCCACGCCGAGGTCGATCTTGTTCGTACGCGGATCGGCCGCGTATTCGGCCATCAGCACGAAAATCTTGTCGAGGGTAGCCTTCTGGAGGGTTTCGAACATTTAGCGGACCGGCGTTTGGATAAGCGCGGCCTTTATAGGTAGAGCGGGGCGGTTTGCAATGCGCCCGTGCCATTCGACCATAGGTCTCATGGCCTTCTCGGCTCAAATCGATCCACCGGATCGATTTGCCCTGCGGGACCCCTCGAAGGGTTGACGGATTCCGGGCCAAACCGGCACATTGCGGCTTTAGCCCCAGAGCCCGTCCATGCCCGTCATCAATCGCGTCGCGGAATTCCAGCGCGAGATCACCGAGTGGCGGCACGATTTTCACAGAAATCCGGAGCTGCTCTACGACGTGAACCGCACCGCGGCGCGCGTCACCGAGCTGCTCAAGACATTCGGGGCCGACGAGGTCGTGACGGGGATCGGCCGGACGGGCGTCGTCGCGGTGATCCGCGGACGTGGCGGTCCCGGCCGGACCATTGGCCTGCGGGCCGACATGGACGCGCTGCCCATCACCGAGCGGACGGGACGCGATTATGCGAGCCTCAACACCGGCAAGATGCATGCCTGCGGTCATGACGGGCACACCGCGATGCTCTTGGGGGCGGCAAAGTATCTCTGCGAGACCCGCAATTTTGCCGGCACGGCGGTGCTGATCTTCCAGCCGGCGGAAGAGGGCGGCGCCGGCGGGCGCGCCATGCTGCAGGACGGGCTGGTGGAACGCTTCGGTATCGAGGAGTTCTACGGCCTCCACAATCTGCCGGGCATGCCGGCGGGGCAGTTCGGCGTGCGCCCCGGCGGCATTATGGCGGCCAGCGACCAGTTCGAGATCGTCATCGAAGGCCGGGGCGGCCACGCCGCCCTGCCCCATAACACGATCGATCCGATCCCAATCGCCGCGCAGCTGATCCTCGCGCTGCAGACGGTGATCTCACGGAACGTCGACCCGATGCGGGAGGCGGTGCTGTCGGTGACGATGATCGAGGCGGGGCAGGCGTTCAACGTCGTTCCGCGCGTGGTGAAGCTGACCGGAACGGTGCGCACGCTCGACGAGGAGGTGCGCAATTTTGTCGAGGGCAAGCTCGAGTCCGTCACTCAAGGAATAGTGAAGACCTTCGGTGCCACGGCCGCGGTAAACTACAGACGCGGCTATCCGGTGACCGTCAATGCCGAGCGGCAGGCGGCCTTTGCCGGTGCGGTCGCGGTAGACGTCGCCGGCCCTGATCGCGTCGACCTCGGGGTCGATGCCATGATGGGCGGCGAAGATTTCTCCTATATGCTGCAGGCGCGGCCTGGAGCATATATCTTCCTCGGCAACGGAGACTCGACCGAGCTCCACACCGATACGTACGACTTCAATGACGAGATCATCCCGACCGGCGTGAGCTATTGGGTACGGCTCGTTGAAACAGCAATGCCGGTGACATCATGAACAAGCTTCTTCTCGCAGGACTTTTCGTCCTCATCGCCTCGCCCGCCTTTGCGACGCCGTATTGCGACGTCGGCCAGACCAACAACGGCCACACCGATTATGGGTTCGGCGATATTCCCGAGCAGGACTCGGCTCAGCGCTTCGAGCAGGAGCTCAATGCCGAGGGTATCGCGGCGCACCAGACCCGGTTCTGGAACGGCTGCATCCAGACGTTCGTGACCGAAAACGGCAGCGATGTAATGAAGTTCTACGATCCGAGCACGCTGCAGGAACTTCACTGACAATTGCGTCGCCGGAGTTCCACGGTCGCGCGAACGTGAGAATTCTGGCGAGAGTTGCCTCGATTTAACGCTTCGCACGCGCTTGTCAGTGGCGCGGAGCCGATAGCGATCCGACCTTGGTCATGTTCCTCCCGAACACATGGAGTCAATCATGACCAAGGTTTCTATCATCGCTCTTGCTGGCGTCCTGTTGGTGGGTGGCGTCTCGGCGGCACCGGCTTTCGCAGCACCCACGGCGCCTGGTGCGGCACCCTACTGCGACGGCTCGACCAGCAACCTCAACCTGCAGAACGGCGAATACACCTCACTGCTGGCGCGTCCCAATTCGACGATCAACAGCATCGAATCGTGGAACGGCTGCATCAAGGTCATCTACACCAACAACGCCACCGGCAATTCCCGCGTGGCGTTCTACGACCCCGATACGCTGCAACGCGTCGACACCCTCCGGTCGCAAGGCTGATCTCGGCAAGCACGAGCGAGGGCGCATCGGCGCCCTTGCCCGCTCTGGCTATTGGGTCTGGCGCCGAGCGGCGGCACGGCCCCTGAACGCCACTTCGACAGGTCCCGGCAAATCCAACACCGCGAAACCGTTCGGTCCCAGAACCAGCTTCGACTTCTCGAAGCTCGCGGCCTGTGAGCGAAGGATTTCGCCTGCGCCCTTGATTGCGACTCGAACCGTCCCCGGCGACAGGTTGAAGACGCACAGCAGGTGGTCGGCCTCGCCATCGCGACGAAAGGCGAACACCGGCTCGCCGGTCTTCAACAGCTCGATCTCACCGTCGATCAAGGCAGGGTGGCTCCGCCGGAAGGCGAGCGCCTGGCGATAGGCATTGAGCGTGGATTCTGGGTCGGCATTCTGCGTCTGAACATTAAGGACAGAATGCTCGTACTTGACCGGCAGCCACGGCTTGCCGGTGCTGAAACCGTTCGGCGACTCGGTTTCATCCCAGGGGATCGGCGTGCGCTCGCCATCGCGTCCCTTGTATTCCGGCCAGAACCGGATTCCAGGCGGATCGGTCAGTTCCTCGAACAGGATGTCAGCCTGCGGCAGGCCGAGCTCCTCGCCCTGATAGACGCAGATCGATCCCTTGAGGGCGGTCAGCAGCGCGATCGCCTGGCGGGCGAGCGTCGGCCGGTCAAGGGCGTGCCTGGCCCATCGGCTCACGTGCCGGTCGACGTCGTGGTTGGAGAAGCTCCAGCAGGGCCAGCCGTCGCTGCTCGCCGCGAAGAACTTCTGCATCCTCGAGCGAAAATGCTCGGCGGTGAATTCGGGCCCGAGCATGTCGAAAGTGTAGGCCATGTGGAGCTTGTCGCCGCCTGACGTGTACTCGGCCATGAGCTTCAGGCCGACATGGCTGTCGCCCACTTCGCCCACGGTGGTGGTGCCGGGGAAGCGGTCAAGGAGCTTGCGGATCCGCCGCAGGAAGTCGACGTTTTCGGGCTGGCTCTTCGAGTAGCGGTGCTCCTGCATGTCGTAGGGATTGACGGCATAGGGCAGATGCTTCGGGCGACGCGCGGGAGGGTTGTTCCGCAGCTGACGGTCGTGGAAATAGTAGTTGACGGTATCGAGACGGAAGCCATCGACGCCGCGCTCGAGCCAGAAGCGCAGGACGTCGAGAACCGCGTCCTGCACGGCGGGATTGTGAAAGTTGAGGTCGGGCTGCTCGATCAGGAAATTGTGCAGATAGTACTGGCCGCGACTGGGGTTCCATTCCCACGCCCGGCCGCCGAAGACCGAAGGCCAGTTGTTGGGCGGTGTGCCATCGCGCCGCGGGTCGGCCCAGACGTACCAGTCGGCCCGGGCATTGGTCCGGCTCAGCCGGCTCTCGCGGAACCAGGGGTGCTTGTCTGAGGTATGGCTCAGCACCTGGTCCATGATGACTTTGAGCCCCAGCGCGTGCGCGCGCTCGATCAGGTTGTCGAAGTCCTCCAGCGTGCCGAACAGCCGGTCGACGTCCTTATAGTCCGAGACGTCGTAGCCCATGTCGGCCTGCGGCGATTGGTTGATCGGGGACAGCCAAATGCAGTCGACGCCCAGCGAGGCGATGTGGTCGAGCCGGCGCAGCAGGCCCGGCAGATCGCCGATGCCGTCGCCATTGCTGTCCTGGAACGAGCGCGGATAGACCTGATAGATCACCGCGCCCCGCCACCACTCACCCGCCATCTGCAACTCCTTGCTTCTGCGTTGCTGATGCGATGCGCCCCGCCAAAATGCAATTCGTTCGGCAGTGTCGACGTTCCCTTCCCTTGCCGACGAACCCTCCAAGGCGTAACTTACAAGTTACGGAGTTCGCACGAGGGGGGGACGAATTGACCGAATTTCCGATCAACTGGCTGGCCATCATTGTCGCGGCGATCGTCAGGCTCGCGGTCGGCACGATCTGGTATTCGCCGGTCGCGTTTGTGAAGCCGTGGCAACACCTGACCGGCGTTACGCCTGAGAGTATGCGCAAGGGACTGGGGCGGGCCGTGGCCATCGACGCCGTGCTGTCGCTGATCATGTCGTTCATCCTGCTCCATGCGGTGATGTATGCAACGGCCCTGCAGCCAACGATCTGGACGGGCGTGGCGGTCGGCGTACTCAACTGGCTCGGCTTCGTGCTCGCGACCCACCTGCCGCTCTGGGCCTATGAGAACCGGCCGCTAAAGCTGATTACGATCGGGACCGGCTCGAACCTCGTGTCGATGATCCTGATGGGGGCGTTGTTCGGGTTCTGGCACTAGCGCCGGTCCCTCGCCTGCGACAAAGATGGGGCATGTCCGCTCCCATCTTTGTCGATCCACTCCAGGACGGCGCCGCCGATCCAACGGTCATCCGCAACCGCGCAACCGGTGAGTGGTGGATGTTCTACACCAACCGACGGGCGCATCTGGGGGGCGCGGGAGTGGCATGGATACACGGCTCTCCGATCGGCGTGGCCACCTCGCCGGACGGGTTGAGCTGGACCTATCGCGGCACCGTCGAGGGACTGGACGACCCCGCCGATGCGGGCCTCAACACGCACTGGGCGCCGGAGGTGATCTTCGCCGAAGGCCAGTACCACATGTGGCTGACCTATATCCCGGGCGCACCCGACGACTTTGCCGACAACGACACCCGGCACATCTTCCACTTCACCAGCCCCGATCTCGTTGCCTGGACGCGCCGCGAGCGGCTGCAGCTGAGCTCGAACTATGTGATCGATGCCTGCGTGTTCAAATGCCCGGATGGACTTTACCGGCTTTGGTACAAGGATGAGGGCGACGGCTCGAGCACGCATGTGGCGTCGGGGCCAGACCTGTTCTCGTGGACCGACGAGGGCATCGCGGTCCCGGGCAAGCCTGCGGCCCTGCCGCACGAGGGGCCAAACGTCTTTGCGCTCGGCGGCAAGATTTGGCTGATCGTCGATGAATGGCACGGCCAGGGCGTGTTCCTTTCCGACGACGGTCGCCGGTGGACACGGCAGGGCGTGGTTCTGGGGGAGCCGGGCACCGACCTTATGGACGAGCGATTCGCGCGGCACGCCGACGTCGTGGTCACGGGACCCGATACAGCTGCCCTCTTCTATTTCACCCACCCGCAATGGGACGAGGCGGCCAAGCCTGTGCCGGAGACCGGCGAGGAGCGGCGGACCGTGGTGCATGTCGCTCGGGTATCGGTGGAGGATGGCGTGCTGAAGGCCGACCGCAACACCGGACCGATCGCGCTACCTGCAGTGTAGCCTGCTCAGACCACGGCGCTCGGCAGGGGCTCGCCGGCAAAGTGCGCATCGAGGTTGGCGACCACCAGGGCGCCCATCTTGTTGCGCGTCTGGAGGGTTGCGCTGCCCTGGTGCGGAGACAGCACGACATTGTCGAGGGAGAGCAACGCCGCCGGAACCTGCGGTTCCTTCTCGAACACGTCGAGCGCTGCGCCGCCGAGCGCCCGCGACTGCAAGAGCTCGACGAGTGCCGCCTCGTCGACGAGCGAGCCGCGGGCCATGTTGACGAGAAACCCCTCCGGCCCGAGTGCCTCGAGCACAGCGCGGCTCACGATCTTGTCGGTGCCCTTGGCGGCAGGCGCGATGACCATCAGCCAGTCGATGTCGCGCGCCATGGCGATGAGGTTGTCGTAATAGAGATAGGGCTCGTCCGGCTGCTGATGGCGGCCGTGATAGACCACCCGCATCTTCATGGCCTGGGCGCGGGTGGCAATTTCCTTGCCGATTCGGCCGAGGCCGAGAATGCCCAACGTCTTGCCGTTGAGCTCCGACTGGAACGGATAGGCGCCATGCGGCCAGCGCCCCTGGCGCACGAACTGGTCGGCCTGGGGAATGCGGCGGCCGAGGGCGATCATCAATCCGACCGCAAGCTCGGCGACAGCGTTATTGAGGACGTTGGGCGTGTTGGTGACGCGGACATTGCGCGCCTTGGCTGCAGCGGTGTCGATCGAATCATAGCCGACGCCGAAATTGGCGATGATCTCAAGCCTCGGAAGCTGGTCCATCAGCGCCGGGCCGACATTGCCGCCGGCGATAGCGCGCACCCGCTGGCCTGCGGACGCCAGCAGGCCATCGCGGTCGGTGGCCTCGTGCAGCTTGTGGACGGTGTAGCGCGCGGCAAGTGCCGTCTCGCAGCTGTCGAGCAGCTTGTGGGTCTGCAGGATCTCGATGGCCATCGCACGCGCCTCAGTGATGCCGTCTTATCGGCTTGCGCCGGCCCCGGCAAATGTGCAGCTATTGAGTTGCAGTGGGTTAGCCGCAATCAGCGCTGGGAGTAATGCCGGGACCGATCGCCTTCGACGAGATGACCAATGCGGACGGGTCGATCCGCGAACCCTACTCGGTCTTGGACGCCTGGATCAAAGAGCAGGCAACGGACGCCATGGGGGTGATGGCGGCGGATGCGGAGGCTATTTTCCGGCGGCTGGGGATCACCTTTGCGGTCTACGGCTCCAATGAGGGCACCGAAAAGCTCATCCCCTTCGACATCATTCCGCGCATCATCTCGGCGCTCGAATGGCGGCGGCTCAGCAAGGGAATCGAGCAGCGGGTGCGGGCGCTCAACGCCTTCCTCCACGACATCTATCACCGTCAGGAAATCCTGAAGGCCGGCCGGGTGCCCGAGCAGCTGATCCTCAACAATTCGGCGTTCTGTCCGGAGATGATGGGTCTCGATCCGGCGCGCGGCGTCTATTCCCACATCATCGGCGTCGACCTGGTTCGCGTAGATGCCGAGGGCTGGTACGTGCTCGAGGACAATCTGCGCACGCCCTCTGGGGTCAGCTACATGCTCGAGGACCGCGAGGCGATGATGCAGCTCGCGCCCGACCTGTTCCAGCGGCTCAAGGTCGCCCCGGTCGACACCTATCCCGAAAATCTCCGGCGGACGATGGAGTCGGTGGCCCCGCCCGGCCTCAACGGCCAGCCCACGCTCGCGGTGCTGACGCCCGGAATCTACAATTCGGCCTATTTCGAGCACTCGTTCCTTGCCGACCAGATGGGCGCCGAGCTTTGTGAGGGACAGGATCTGTTCGTCGAGAACGGCAAGGTGTTCATGCGCACGACACGCGGCCCGCGCCGGGTGGACGTGATCTACCGACGGATCGACGACGACTTCCTCGATCCCCTCACCTTCCGGCCGGATTCGATGCTGGGCGTCCCAGGACTGTTCGACGCCTATCGGGCGGGCAACGTCACGCTGGTCAACGCGCCGGGCACTGGCATCGCCGACGACAAGGCGGTTTATACGTACGTGCCCGAGATCATCGAGTTCTATCTGGGCGAGAAGGCGCTGCTCAAGAACGTGCCGACCTACAACTGCACCGACGCCGAGCAGCGCGCCTATGTGCTCGAGAACATCGGCGAGCTGGTCGTGAAAGAAGTTCACGGTTCCGGCGGCTACGGGATGATGGTCGGTCCCACCTCGACCAAGGAAATGCACGAGCTTTTCCGCGGCAAAATCCTCGCGCGGCCGGACAATTACATCGTCCAGCCGACGCTGGCGCTGTCGACCTGCCCCACCTTCGTGCAGTCGGGAATCGCACCGCGGCACGTGGACCTCAGGCCCTACGTGTTGGTGGGCGATCAGGTGCGCATCACGCCGGGCGGCCTGACGCGGGTGGCGCTCAAGGAAGGATCGCTGGTCGTGAATTCGAGCCAGGGCGGCGGCACCAAGGATACCTGGGTGCTGGAGGACTGAGATGCTCGGCCGTGTCGCGCAGAACCTCTTCTGGCTCAGCCGCTATATCGAGCGGGCTGAGAACATGGCGCGTATGCTGGAGGTCGGCTACCGCATGAGCCTCACCTCGCGGCGCGAGGGAAGCGCCAGCGAGCACCTGGTCTCGATGCTGCAGGCCGCCGAGATCGACGAGGAGTTCGCCAAAAAGCACAAGGCGGCGGACGTCGCGAGCGTCAGCCAGTTCATGCTGTTCGACGAGACCAACCCATCATCGGTGCGCTCGTGCCTGCTCTCCGCCCGAACCAATGCGCGCTCGGTGCGCACCGCACTCACCACCGATATGTGGGAGAGCCTCAACAGCGCGTGGCTCGAATTCGCCAGCGTCGATCCGCGCGAAGTGGTGGGCAGCCGGCTCATCGAACTGCTGCAATGGGTCAAGACCGTCAGTCATGGCTATCGCGGAGCGCTGCTGTCGACGTTCCTGCGCGACGACGGCTATGCGTTCAGCCAGATCGGCAATTTCGTCGAGCGCGCCGACAACACCGCCCGCATCCTCGACATGAAGTATTATGTGCTGTTGCCGCGCACCGACCTGATCGGGGGCGACATGGACATCCAGCAATGGACGCTGATCCTGCGCGCCGCGTCGGCGCATCGCAGCTACCGGCACGTCTACCATGATCGCTTCAAGCCCTGGAACATCGCGGACTATCTGATCCTGAGGCCGGAAATGCCGCGCTCGCTGATCTTTTCGATCGGCTGGATCAACCGCACCCTCGACATGCTGGCTGATATCTACGGCACGCGCGACAAGGGACACGAGGCGGCCGCTGAGGTCACAGCGATGCTCGAGGGCAATTCGATGGATCGCATCTTTTCCTACGGGCTGCACGAGTTCCTGACCGAGTTCATCGCCCGCAACAACAAGATCACCGAAGCGGTGGCGGAGAGCTATAACTTCTACTGATGAAGCTGACCATTCGCCATCTGCTGACACTGCCACTCGGCGCACCCTCACGTTCGGTGGCGCATCTGCTGCTGACGCCGAGCGTCACCGCGCAGCAAAAGGTAGAACAATGGTCCATTTCGATGCCGGGCATGGAGGGCGCGTCGACATTCCGCGACGGCTTCGGCAATCGTGCACATCTGGTGACGCAGGTCCGGCCGGATAGCGAGATCACCATCGCGGTGACGGGCCGGATAGAGATGATCGACAAGGCCGGCATCCTCGGCCGCCTTGACCACGATCCCATGCCGGCGGTGTTTCGCCGCGCTACGGCGGCGACGGCGGTCGATCCAGCATTGCTCGCGGATTTGGCGCGCGATGCTGGCAGGATCGGAATCCTGCATGAACTCATGTCCCGAACCCACGAGATGGCAACCAGGGAGTTGGAGCCGTCCGGGCGGCAGTCCCAATCCCAGGGCGAAGCTGGAACCGAGGCCGGCCAATTGCAGTCGCAGGAAGAGCGGGGAGCGGGCGATAGCGCGACCGACGCAGCGCAAGCCTTTGTCGGGGCAGTGCGGGCGCTCGGTATCCCCGCGCGCTTCGTTCGCGGCTACCTGTTCGAGGACGGCAACGCCGAGGTCCATTGCTGGGCCGAAGCCTGGGACGACGGGCTCGGCTGGATCGGCTTCGATCCCAGGTTGAATCTTTGCCCGACGACCGGGCATATCCGCATTGCCTGCGGTCTCGATGCGGGGGGCACGCCGGCGGTGCGGATGATCCCGGCGCCGACCGGCGCTGTCTCCGAGACAGTCGAGATCGAGGATCAGACCCCGAGCACGTAGAGCCAGAACGGCACCGTGACGACGGCGGCAACGGTCGAAATCAAGATGACATTGGCGGCGACGTTGACGGCACGTTCGTAGTAGGTCGCAAAGATATAGACATTGATGCCTGCGGGCATGGCCGCGAGCAGCACGCCGTAGCGCGCGTATTCGAGCGGAACGTGCAGGATGGGCACCATCAGCACGTAGGCGATGGCCGGGTGGACGACGAGCTTGAACAGGCTCATAGCTCCCGCCTCGAGCCAGCTTTCGGAGAGCTTATATTCGTTCAGCGCTCCACCCAGTCCGAACAGGGCGGTGGGCAGAACCGCCGCCGACATCATGTTGACGAAGGCGGTGGCGGGTTCCGGCAGCTTCACGCCCAGCTTGTTGGCCGCGACGCCGAACGCGACGCCCCAGAGTAGCGGATTCTGCACGACGCGGGTTGCCGCGACGACCAGCGTCTTGCCGAGCGGCTGGTTGTCCCGCCGGGTGAACTCCATGACCACCATGCCCAGGGTGATCAGGCCTGGAGCATGAAAGGCGATGATCGAAAAGACCGTCGGCAGGGACTGGGCACCGTATGCGCGCTGGACGATCGGAATGCCGATCAGCACGGTGTTGGTGAACATGGCGGCAAACCCCGCCGAGACGCTTTCCCCCGGCCGATTGCCGAAGACCCGCCGGGCGATCAGCGCGCCGGCAAACAGCGAGGTCAGCGCCCCGACATAGAACGGCACGATGATCGCCGGATTGAAGGTCGAGCTGAAGTCGGACGTCAGCATGCCCTCGAACAACAGGCACGGCGTGGCGAAGTTGTTGACGAAGTTGACCAGGGCGTTGGTGCCCGACGCTGGAAACAGCCGCAGCCGCACCGCGCCATAGCCTAGCACGATGATGGCGAAGACGGGCAGGACGACGTCGAGGATCGAGAGCATGGCGGGCGACCGGCTAGTTGCGCCGACGATCCGCCCGGGTCAAGGCGACGTCGGCCGTTTTCGCGCACCTCTGGAGTTGCATGAGCCCGTCCCTGACGTTACGAGAGCCCCGAGGACCTTTCCCCTGCAGATGGCCAAGCGCGACAACATCACCGATGTGTTTGTGATCGGCGGGGGCGTCAACGGCTGCGGGGTCGCGCGCGACGCGGCGGGGCGCGGCTATTCGGTAGTGCTCGCCGAGATGGGCGACCTCGCCTCGGGAACATCTTCGGCGGCGACCAAGCTCGTCCACGGTGGTCTCAGATACCTCGAATACTACGAGTTTCGCCTGGTGCAGGAATCGCTCGCCGAGCGCGAGGTGCTGTGGGCGATGGCGCCACATATCATCTGGCCAATGCGGTTCGTGCTGCCTCATCACAAAGGGCTGCGGCCGGCCTGGCTGCTGCGACTTGGACTCTTCCTTTACGACCACCTTGGCGGCCGGAAGTTGTTGCCGCCGACCAAAACGCTCGACCTGAGCCGCAGCCCTCTCGGGCGGCCCCTGAAGGAGGGCTATCGGCGAGCGTTCGAGTACTCCGACTGCTGGGTCGACGATGCCCGCCTGGTGGTGCTCACGGCCCGAGACGCGGCCGACAAGGGCGCAGTGATCCGGACACGGACGAAGGTGCTGGGGGTCGCGCGCGAAGGCGGCCTCTGGACGATCCGGCTGCAGGACATGGACACCAAGCTGCGCGGCACGATGAAGGCGCGAATGCTGGTCAACGCCGCCGGGCCGTGGGTCGACCATGTCATCCGCGACGTCGTCGGCAAGCCGGAGGCCAAGCACGTCCGGTTGGTCAAGGGCAGCCACATCGTCGTCCGCAAGCTGTTCGACCACGATCGCGCGTACTTCTTCCAGAACAAGGACGGCCGGATCATCTTCGCGATCCCCTATGAGCGCGACTACACGCTGATCGGCACCACCGACCAGGACTTTACCGGCGATCCCAGCGGCGTTCGCATCTCCGACGAGGAGCAGGCCTATTTGCTCGCCGCGGCCACCGAGTATTTCGAGAAGCCGGTGACCTGGCAGGACATCGTGTGGACCTATGCCGGCGTGCGGCCGCTGTTCAACGACAACAAGAGCAAGGCGCAGGAGGCGACGCGCGACTACGTGCTGACCGTGGAAGGCTCGGCCGCCGAAGGTGCGCTGATCAACGTCTTCGGCGGCAAGCTCACTACACATCGCCGGCTAAGCGAAGAGGTCCTCGGCAAGATCGAGGGCGTGCTGGGCGCCAAAGGACCGGCCTGGACGAAGGGCAGCACGCTGCCGGGCGGCGATTTCGGTCCGCGCGAGTTCGAGCAGCAGGTCGAAAAACTCAACGGGCTCTATCCCAACCTCACCGACCGCTTCCTGCGGCGGCTGGTCCGTCAGTACGGCACGCGCGCGCAGAAGATCCTCGGTAGCGCCAAGCGCATGCAGGATCTGGGCGACCTCTACGGTGCCGATCTGACACAGCGCGAGGTCGATTACCTGTTCGAGCAGGAGTGGGCTCGCACGACTGACGATGTGTTGTGGCGGCGCACCAAGCTCGGCCTTCGCGTCGGAGCGAGCGACCGGGTCCGCCTCGAAGCCTATCTTAATGCGCGCTGGGAGCGGTCGCGGCGATGAGCGGCGGCTACGTGTTGGCGATCGACCAGGGCACGACCTCGAGCCGGGCGATCCTGTTCGACGACAAGCAGCGGATCGCCGGGCTGGGCCAGATGGAGTTCACCCAGCATTTTCCGGCATCGGGCTGGGTCGAGCACGTGCCGGAGGAGATCTGGGCGACGGTCCTGCGGACAGCGAAGACGGCGCTCAAGAGAGCCGGCGTCAGCGCAACCCAGGTGGCGGCTATCGGCATCACCAACCAGCGTGAGACGACGGTGGTCTGGGACCGCGCGACAGGCAAGGCGATCCACAACGCAATCGTCTGGCAGGACCGACGCACCTCGCGGGTCATCGAAAGGCTGCGCGCCGCCGGCCACGAAAAGATGGTCTCGCGCAAGACCGGGCTGCTGCTCGACCCATACTTTTCGGCCACCAAGATCAGCTGGATCCTCGACAACGTCAAAGGTGCGCGCAAGCGCGCCGAGCGCGGCGAGCTCGCCTTCGGCACCATCGACAGCTACTTGATCTGGCGGCTCACCAACGGCGCGGTGCACGCGACAGATGCGAGCAACGCGTCGCGAACGCTGCTCTACAACATCTCGACGGGCGAGTGGGATGACGACCTGCTCGAGCTGTTCCGGGTACCGCAGGCCATGCTCCCGGAGGTCAAGGACAACGCGGACGATTTCGGCACGAGCGAGCGCGGCCTCCTGGGCGCGGCGATCGCGATCCGGGGTGCGGCCGGCGACCAGCAGGCGGCAACCATCGGGCAGGCCTGCTTTGCGCCGGGGATGATGAAATCGACCTATGGCACGGGCTGTTTTGCACTGATCAACACGGGCCCCGACATGGTGCGCAGCCGCAACCGGCTGCTCACGACGATCGTTTATCGGCTCGACGGCAAGACCACTTATGCCCTTGAAGGGGCGATCTTTGTCGCTGGCGCCTCGGTGCAATGGCTGCGCGACAAGCTGCGACTGTTCAAGGATACATCCGACGTCGGGGCGCTGGCGGATGAGGCGGACAGAAGTTCCACCGTCTATCTGGTGCCGGCCTTTGTGGGCCTCGGCGCGCCGTGGTGGGACGCTGATGCTCGCGGCGCCATCTACGGGCTGACCCGCAACAGCGGCCCCACGGATTTCGCGCGCGCGGCGCTCGAGTCGGTGGCCTATCAGACGCAAGACCTGCTGACGGCGATGCGCAAGGACTGGACCGGAGCGGGCGGCACCGTGCTGCGCGTCGATGGCGGCATGGTGGCCTCGGACTGGACCATGCAGTTCCTGAGCGACATCCTCGACGTGCCGGTGGACCGCCCGACGATCCTCGAGACCACGGCGCTCGGCGCCGCCTGGCTCGCCGGACACAAGGCCGGGGTCTGGCCGGACATGGAGGGCTTTTCGAAGCGCTGGGCGCTCGACCGCCAGTTCACTCCGACGATGGAGGCAGGCCTGCGCCGGCGGAAGCTCGCGGGCTGGCGCGACGCGGTGCGACGGACCCTCACCCGTTGATCGTGAGGCTGTCGTTGACCCCGCCGGTGACGGTCACGCTAGTTGTGCCGTCGGTCGTAACCGGGTTGTCCGTCATCCCGTCTCCCGGCGTTCCCGTGCCCTGGGCGCCGAGCCAGGCAGAGACCGGGCCGCCGGCGATGAAGCACCAATAGTTGCCGTATTTGGACTTCACGCCCGGAGGCGTGTGGGCGTAGGCGAGGCCGAACTCGACGAACTTGTCGCTGAGCAGCGTGGCGCGGTGGCCGGGCGAGTTGAGCCAGCCCTCGAGCGCCTGCTGGAGAGTAGTCTGCCCGCCGGCGATATTCTCGCCCACCGCGCCGCGATAATTCTGCATGTTGGTCCGCTGGCGCAGCGTGTAACCAAGCTCGTGCGCGAGCGTGTCCTTCTGCGCCATCAGATTGGCCTGGAATCGCGCCGCGGCTTCGAGCTGGAGGTTGTAGGTCATCGGCTTGTGGCCGCCATTGATGCGGCGCGCCTCGTTGACGGCCGAAAGGATTGCGTCCTGAGTCAGCTGCTGGGGCGTCGTCGAGCCCTCCGGCACGTTGGTGGTGACGCCGAACGTGCTGCAGGCGCTGAGCGAGGCGCCTGCGCCGAGGATGATGAAGGCCCGACGTGTCAGAGGCATAGGTGGTTCCCGTCTAGTTGGCGCCGCTCATAACGGCGAGCGGCCGGGCATGCAAAGCACGTTGCATCCGTCGGCCGCCCCTTTCCCCGCCATTTGAGGAAAATTAACGGCAAATGCAGCCGATCATCGCCAAGTGCGACGTCCTCCCGCATCTTGTCGTGAGGGAGTTCGGTCAAATGGCGCATCTCGACCTGTCGCATGCCGTTATGAAGCCCGCGCCGCTGGTGCGCTACGAGATCGCGCAGGATGTCGGCCGCGCCAAGCAGTTGCTGGTGCTGTCGGTGATCGCCGCGTCGATCATCGTGGTGTTCGCGGCGCTGTTTCTGAGCACTCTCGGCTGAGACGGTCGCGAGCGGCACGTCAGGCGTCCGGCTCGATCGAACGGCGGACGGCCACCAGTTCGAGAAACACCGCATAGTCCCGATCGTAGGCGTCACGCATCTCGGGGTTGGGCAATCGTGAAGTGCCCGCCTGCTGCATCGCCATGGCCGCGGCACTGAGGCCGCCATAAAGGCCGGCAGCGTCTGCCGCTACGATTGCGGTACCGAGCAATGTCGCGTCGGGTGCCTCGGGCTCGACGACGACGCAGCCGGTCGCATCGGCGTAGAGCTCCATCAGCAGCCGGTTGTGGATATGGCCGCCAGCGACGTGGAGCGTGCCGATCGCATAGCCGTTGCGGTTGAGGGTCTCGAGGATATGGCGGACGCCGAGCGCGATGCCGACGCAGGCGCGCCAGTAGAGACGGCAGAGGCTGTCGAAATCGCTGTCGAGGGTGAGACCGACGATCATCCCCCGCGCCTCGGGATCGGCGAGCGGCGAGCGGTTGCCGTGAAAATCGGGCAGGACGTGCAGGCGTTCGGCAAAGCGAGCGCCCTCGACGGCGCGCAGCGCCTCGATGCGGGAGACGACGCGGGCGTGGAGCTCCGGAGTCGGCTCTCCCCCCGCGCCATGCCAGCGCAGCAGGTGATCGAGCAGCGCGCCGGTCGCGGACTGCCCGGCTTCATTGAGCCACGCGTCGGGAAATACGACGCCGTCGAACGGGCCCCAGACGCCGTGGATCGGGCGCGGGTCGGGCGACAGCGCCATGACGCAGCTCGAGGTGCCGCCAATGAGCGCGAGGTGCCGATGGATGGAGCCGGCGTCGCCGGCGAAGGCGGCCAGCGCGCCGAGGGCTCCGGCGTGGGCATCGATGAGGCCGGCGCCGACGCGGCAGGACGTGGTGAGTCCGAGGGTTTCGGCCGCGGTCGCGGTCAAGGGGCCGAGATCGGTGCCCACAGGCGTCGCGGTGTCCGGCAGTCCGCCGCGAACGAGCAGGTCGTCGAGGCCAACCTCATGAAGGAAGGCGGGTTGCCAGCCGCCCTCCCCGCCGATCCAGGTCCATTTGCAGGTGAGCGTGCATTGCGATCGCGCGGTCGAGCCCGACGCCATCCAGGTGAGGTAATCGACCAGATCGAGAAACAGGCCAGCACGCGTCCAGGTATCGGGGACGTGCCGCTTGAGCCACATGAGCTTGGGCACTTCCATTTCCGGAGACATTACGCCGCCGAGCGAATCGAGGACGGAACTGTGCGTCGCGGTGCATTCGGCGGCCTCGGCATGGGCGCGGTGATCGAGCCAGACGATGGTGTCCCAGTTCGCCCCCCCGTCGCCAACCGGGAGAGGGTCCCCTGCCCGATCGCGAACGACGAGCGAGCAGGTCGCATCAAAGCTGATGCCGGCGACCCGTTCCGGCGTCGCCTTCGACGCCGCCATCGCGGCACGGACGGCGGCGCAGACGGCCTGCCAGATCTGAGTGGAATCGTGTTCGGCATGATCGGCCGACGGACGCCGCATGGCGATGGGACGCTCGGCGCGCGCCAGCAGTACACCGGTCGCGGTCAGGACTCCGGCGCGGGCGCTGCCGGTGCCGACATCGACGGCGACAAGCAGCGGCGATGGCGTCGGGGACGTTTCGGCGAGGCGCTCAACCAGACCCGGTAGCTCCCGCATGTCGGAGAAGATTTCGTCCGGGCGAAGTGCGGCGATCGCCTCGCCGAGACCGGAGAGCTCGATGTGGCCGCCGCCGGTGAAGGCAAAGACACGCATGCCGGCCTTCTTGGCGGCGACGATGCCGGCGGGGCTGTCCTCGACGACGAGGCATTCCGAGGGGTCCGCGCCCATCGCGCGCGCGGCATGAAGGAAAAGATCGGGCGACGGCTTGCCACGGGCGACCATGCTCGCCGAGAACAGCCGCGGCTGGAAGCGCTGCATCAGGCCGGCGATCTCGAGGCTGACGGTGATGCGTTCCATCTGGCTCGAAGAGGCAACACAGAACGGCACCCCCAGAGCGGGAAGCGCGTCGAGCAGCCCGGCCATCGGCTTCAACTCCCGCCGGTAGGCAGCATAGAGGTCGGTGCGCATGGCCTCGATGGCGGCAGCGTCGAGCCTCAAGCCATGAACATCATCGAGGCTGAGCGCGACCGACGAGAAGCTGCGGCCGAGATAGTTGCGGAAGCCGAACTCCGGCGGGATCGAGACGCCGGCCTTTTCGATGGCGGCCAGAAGCACGCGCATGGCGATCGGCTCGCTGTCGACGAGGACGCCGTCGCAATCGAAAATGATGAGGCGGATGGGAGACGAGGCGGGCATGTTTCTCCAAGGCTAGCACAGGTTGTCACGGCACGTGCAGAGGCGTCCGGCCGCCCGGGGCGCCGGAGTTTTTGGGTGACCTTCCGCCGTCTGATCCCCAATGTGGCGCGCTGCGCGTCGCTGGGAGGAGACGGCGCCCGCGAGACGCTTGCGCCCCGTGGACTATGTATGAGGCGCACGCGCCTCGCGGGTCGGCAGGATTTCGGAGCGAGCTTGGGGCCTGGCACTCTTTCAGCTGGCGTTACACCCGAACCTCGTGAGCTAACGATCGCCCACGCCTACCCGCCTCGCCTCGCGTCGTTCGTCGTCGACAGCCGTCCGTGCGGACGAGGTGGGGGGACTATAGGGGCGTGGGAAGCTGCATGGACAAGTTGGCCGAGCAGAGGCGGCGAGGACGAGGGATGGTGGAGTTGCGGTCACCTCCGGTGGCGCATCTTTTCCGCGGCGTCATTCCCGCGAAAGCGGGAACTCTGTGGCCAGGCAGCAGCGCTAAACGGA
>Ga0265339_10000389_pt1 | contig 34751 bp, 32 predicted proteins | sample 4CB219metaG_FD_202085 | JGI IMG/M metagenome (GOLD analysis project Ga0265339, IMG submission 202085) | Rhizosphere microbial communities from Carex aquatilis grown in University of Washington, Seatle, WA, United States - 4-CB2-19 metaG | ecosystem: Host-associated > Plants > Roots >... | reverse complement strand
GCGCAGGCAGCGAGCAACGGTGCCGCGAGCAGCAGCGCGCCGATCCGCCATGTCCTTGTGCCCACCACGATGCGACCGCGCCCCAACCAACCCGAGGCGATAATTTAGCAACAGCCCAAAGGCTTTCGGGCGCGATCCCAAATCGTGGTTGGCATCGGGTTAATTTGCTTAAAATTGGAGCGAGGTTCCCGGAGCGTGGCCTCTGAGTGCTTCGACAATGTCATTCCCGCCTTCGCGGGAATGACGCTCCGGTGAGCATGAAATTCCAGCGAGGCGACATCGGCAAAAAACCGTGACTTGTCCAGCCTCTGGCAATCATATAAAGATATCTTTATATCCTGCTTCATAGTGTTTCAGCGCCGCTTCGGCCGCGCGAGGATGGTCGCATGAAGCCTCTCCTGCCCCGTAACGATGCCCGCGCCGCGCTGACTGCCGCGGCCGCCGAGCGCATCCTCGTGCTCGATGGAGCGATGGGCACGATGATCCAGCAGCTGAAGCTGGATGAGACCGGCTACCGCGGCGAGCGCTTCAAGGACTGGCCCAAGGACATCCGCGGCAACAACGACCTGCTCGTGCTGACGCGCCCCGACGCCATCCGTGACATCCACCTCCAGTACTTCCTTGCCGGTGCCGACATCGTCGAGACCAATACGTTCTCGTCGACCTCGATCGTCCAGGCCGACTACGGCATGGAGGCCCTCGCCTACGAGCTCAACGTCGCCGGCGCGAAGCTCGCCCGCGAGGCCGCGCAGCTGGCTAAGGACAAGGACGGCCGTCGCCGCTTCGTCGCCGGCGCGCTGGGGCCGCTCAACAAGACCGCGTCCATGTCGACCGACGTCAACAATCCGGGCGCCCGCAACGTCACCTTCGACCAGATCGCAGCCAGCTACACGGAGGCGATCAACGGGTTGATCGACGGAGGCGCGGACCTCCTGCTGTTCGAAACCATCACCGACACGCTCAACACCAAAGCCGGCATCTTCGCCGCGCAGCGCGTGTTCGAGGCGCGCGGCTTCGAGCTGCCCATCCTCATCTCTGGGACGATCACCGACCTGTCTGGCCGCACCCTGTCCGGCCAGACGCCGAGCGCGTTCTGGTATTCGGTTCGGCACGCGAAGCCCTTCACCATCGGACTCAACTGCGCGCTCGGCGCCAATGCCATGCGCCCGCACATCGCCGAGCTGAGCGATGTGGCGGACACGTTTATCATGGCCTACCCCAACGCCGGGCTCCCGAACGAGTTCGGCGGCTATGACGAGAGCCCAGAATTCATGGCCCGGCAGCTCGACGTGTTCGCGCGTGAGGGGCTCGTCAACATCATCGGCGGCTGCTGCGGCACGACGCCTGATCACACGCGGGCCTTCGCCGAAGTGGCCGCCCGTCACAAGCCGCGCAAGGTGCCAACGGTGCCGACGCAGCTCAGGCTGTCCGGCCTCGAGCCGTTCACGCTCACGCCGGAGATTCCGTTCGTCAACATCGGCGAGCGCACCAACGTCACCGGCTCCGCCCGCTTCCGCAAGCTGATCACCGCCGGCGACTACACCGCCGCGCTCGAGGTCGCTCGCGACCAGGTGCAGAACGGTGCGCAGGTCATCGACATCAACATGGACGAGGGCCTCATCGACAGCGAGAAGGTGATGGTCGAGTTCCTCAACCTGCTCGCGGCCGAGCCCGACATCGCGCGCGTGCCGGTGATGATCGACAGCTCAAAGTTCGCGGTGATCGAGGCCGGCCTCAAATGCGTGCAGGGCAAGCCCCTGGTCAATTCGATCTCGATGAAAGAGGGCGTCGACAAATTCCTCGAGACCGCCCGCAAGGTGCGCGCCTATGGCGCGGCCGTCGTCGTCATGGCCTTCGACGAGCAAGGCCAGGCCGACACCGAAGCCCGCAAGGTCGAAATCTGCGCGCGGGCCTATAAGCTGCTCACCGAAGAGGTCGGTTTTCCCGCCGAGGACATCGTCTTCGATCCCAACATCTTCGCGATCGCCACCGGCATCGAGGAGCACGTCAATTACGGCGTCGACTTCATCAACGCGACGCGGCGCATCAAGCAGACCCTGCCGCACGTCCACATATCGGGCGGCGTCTCCAACCTCAGCTTCTCATTCCGCGGCAACGAGCCGGTGCGCGAGGCGATGCACGCCGTGTTCCTCTACCACGCCATCACGGCGGGCATGGACATGGGCATCGTCAACGCTGGCCAGCTCGCGGTCTATGACAGCATCAATCCGGAGCTGCGCGAGGCCTGCGAGGACGTGATCCTTAACCGCCGCGCCGACGCCACGGAGCGGCTGCTGGACCTTGCCGAGCGCTACAAGGGTGGCGCAGCACAGGAGGCAAAGGCCAAGGACCTGACCTGGCGGACGAAGCCCGTCGCCGAGCGGATTTCGCACGCCCTGGTCAACGGCATCACCGAATTCATCGACGAGGACACCGAGGCCGCCCGACTTGAGGCAACACGCCCGCTGCATGTCATCGAGGGTCCGCTGATGAGCGGCATGAGCGTCGTCGGCGATCTCTTCGGCTCGGGCAAGATGTTCCTGCCGCAGGTGGTGAAATCCGCCCGCGTGATGAAGCAGGCTGTCGCCCATCTCCTCCCCTACATGGAGGCCGAGAAGGACGCGACCGGTCAGGCGCAGGGCGTGAAATCGGCCGGCAAGATCCTGATGGCGACCGTCAAGGGCGACGTCCACGACATCGGCAAGAACATCGTCGGCGTCGTGCTGAGCTGCAACAATTACGAGATCATCGACCTCGGCGTGATGGTGCCGACGCAGAAGATTCTCGACACCGCGCGGGCCGAGAAGGTCGACGTCATCGGTCTCAGCGGCCTCATCACGCCATCGCTCGACGAGATGGTGCACGTCGCCTCCGAGATGGAGCGCGAGGGTTTCGACATTCCCCTCCTCATCGGCGGGGCGACGACCAGCCGTGTCCACACGGCAGTGAAGATCCACCCGCAATATCTGAGCGGCCCGACTGTACACGTGCACGACGCCAGCCGCGCGGTGGGCGTCGTCTCGGCGCTGCTCAGCAAGGAGCAGCGGCCGGCCTATGTCGCCGACGTCAAGGCCGAATACGAGAAGGTCGCCGCCCGCCACGCGCAGGCCGAAGCCGAAAAGCAGCGGCTGCCGCTCAGCGCCGCCCGCGAAAACAGCTTCAAGACGAACTGGGCGAACACCGTTCCACCCCGGCCCACCTTCCTCGGCACGAAGGTCTTCGAGAGCTACGACCTCCACGAGCTCGCCAGATACATCGATTGGACGCCCTTCTTCCAGGCATGGGAGATGAAGGGCCGCTATCCGGCGCTGCTCGAGGACCAGGAACAGGGACCGGCCGCCCGCCAGCTCTGGGAAGATGCCCAGAAGATGCTGGCCGAGGTGCTGCAGAAGAACTGGTTCCGGCCCAAGGCAGTGATCGGCTTCTGGCCGGCCAATCGCGTCGAGGACGATATCGAGGTCTTCACCGACGAGAGCCGCACGGAGGAGCTCGCGCGCTTCTTCACCCTGCGCCAGCAACTGAGCAAGCAGAAGGACAGGCCCAACCTGGCGCTCGCCGACTTCGTCGCGCCCATCGGTGTGCCCGATTACATCGGTGCGTTCGTGGTGACCGCCGGGCTCGAGGAACAGCTCATTGCCGAGCGTTTCGAGCGCAAGAACGACGACTACTCCGCCATTGTCATCAAGGCCCTCGCCGACCGCTTCGCCGAAGCCTTCGCCGAGGCGCTGCACGAGCGCGTCCGCAAGGAGTTCTGGGGCTACGCGCCGGACGAGCACTCCTCGCCCGAAGAGTTGTTGCAGGAAAGATACCGCGGCATTCGCCCTGCCCCCGGTTACCCGGCCCAGCCCGACCACACCGAAAAGACCACGCTGTTTCGCCTGCTCAACGCCAAGCAGCGCATCGGGGTTGAGCTGACCGAGAGCTTCGCCATGTGGCCCGGCTCTTCCGTCTCGGGCCTCTATTTCAGCCATCCCGGCGCGCATTATTTCGGCGTGGCGAAAGTCGAGCGCGACCAGGTCGAGGACTACGCAACGCGCAAGGGCATCGCCGTGCGGGAAGTGGAACGCTGGCTCGGCCCGGTGCTCAACTACACGCCGGTTCCGGAAAAGGCATCGTCATGACCGATGCTCTTACGCGTGGCGCCACCCCCACCCTCGTTCCCTCCCCTCAAGAGGGAGGGAGGCGATCAGACCGAAGCCTTGCGGTCAGGCTCCCCTCGCCCCTGAGGGGAGGGGCCGGGGGTGGGGGTCGTGCAGTCAGCACCGGAGATCGTCCATGACCTCGCCGTTCGATCCCCTTCCCGCTTCGGTCCCCGTCACGATCGTGGCCCACGGCCCCGTGCCCTCCGATCCAGGTGCCCGCGTGCTCCATCTCGAACCCGCGCTGCACGCCCACCAGCCGGGCGACGAGTGCGTCGCCTGCGCCGCACGCGGTGACATCCGCGCCATCCTGTTCGACCTGATCCAGTCCTCGCGCGGCGACCTCCGGCCGCTGACGGCAGTGGTCGTCGACGCCACCGACCTCAAAGACGCGCAGCCCGTCATCGACCGCCTCGAACGCGGCAAGCTACCCGCCTTCGGCCTGCGCGACCACACCGTGGCGCGGAGCTTTCACCTGGCGCGGGTTATCTAGTGCCGATCGGAACGCGGACGCCCAAGCTCCGCGACGGAGATGTCGAGCGGGATGTCCTCATCTCGATCCACCCGCCGATTTATGTCGATGGACGCTGGTCCTGCGCCTACGAGATCGATTGGCCGACAAGACCGAGACGGTTTGCGGCCGCAGGCGCCGATGCCCTCCAGGCTGTCGCATCGCGTTCGAGATGGTTGGAACGGACATCTATACCAGTGACTACCACGCCACCGGCAAGCTGCGTTGGGGCGAGCCTGGGACCGGATATGGCTTCCCGGTCCCAGCAGTATTCGTGATCTGCTGATCGGCGACGACAAGAAGTTCTTCGGCTAGGGCGTCAAATCCTTCGGCGGCACCAGGCCATTGATGAGGCTCGCCGTCGTCACCGTGTTCGCCAGCAGGCAGGCGATCGTCATCGGGCCCACCCCGCCCGGCACCGGCGTGATCCAGCCGGCGACTGGCAGCGCGCTCGCGTAGTCGACATCGCCGACCAGCCGCGTCTTGCCCTCGCCCTTGTCCGGCGCCGGCACGCGGTTGATGCCGACGTCGATCACCGCGGCGCCCGGCTTGATCCAGTCGCCCTTGATCATCTGCGGCCGGCCGACGGCCGCGACCACGATATCGGCCTGCCGCACGATGCCGGGCAGGTCCGCGGTGCGGGAATGCGCGATCGTCACCGTGCAGTTCTCGCGCAGCAGCAGCTGCGCCATCGGCTTGCCGACAAGGTTCGAGCGCCCGACGATCACCGCGTGCTTGCCGCTGAGATTGCCGACGAAATCGCGCAGCAGCATGAGGCAGCCAAGCGGCGTGCAACTCACTGGCCCCGGCAGCCCGATCTGCAGTCGCCCGACGCTTTCGGGCGTGAAGCAATCCACATCCTTTGTCGGCGAGATGGTTAATAGAACCTTGTTCGGATCGACCTGCTTCGGCAACGGCAGCTGCACCAGGATGCCATGGATGTTCGGGTCGGCGTTGAGCCGGCGCACCAGGTCCAGCACCTCTTCTTCGGTCGCCGTCTCCGGCAGCTCGTGCTTTTCCGAATACATGCCGGCTTCGACGGTCTGCTTCGCCTTGTTGGCGACATAGACCTCACTCGCCGGATCGTGGCCGACGATCACCACGGCCAGCCCCGGCGTGATGCCGTGCTCCGCCTTCAGCCGCGAGACATGCCCGGCGATGCGCTGCCTCAAGCCCTCGGCATATGTCTTTCCGTCGATAATGATGGCAGCCATGGGCACCTCTCTTGGGGCGCCTATTTCACAGCGCGGCGCGAACCTCAACCCCCGCGCCGGCCAGCGCGCCGCGCACCGCCCGCGCCATCTCCACCGCGCCGGGCGTGTCGCCGTGAATGCAGAGCGAGCGCGCCTGCGTCGGGATGACGCTGCCGTCCACGGCGACGATCTCGCCCGCCTGCGCCAGCCGCAACGACCGCGTCACCACCGCCTCGATCAAGTCGAGCACGGCACCCGGCGCCTGCCGCGGCACGAGCAGGCCGTTCGCCAGATAGCCGCGGTCGGCATACGCCTCGCTGATCACCCGAAAGCCCAGCTGCTCGGCCACATCGGCCTGCGCCGAATTGTCGATCGCAAGGATCGCCATGTCGCGCACGAGGCCCTCGACCGCGGCGAAGCACACCGCCGCAATCGCCGGCTCCTCGGCCGCCATATTGGCGAGCGCCCCGTGCAGCTTCACATAGCGCACCGGCCAGCCCGCTCCCTCTGCGGTCTCGACCAATGCCCGGACTTGCGCGCGCACCGTCGCGTCTAGTTCGTCGGGCGGCAGCACCATTCGCGTGCGCCCGAAATTTTCGCGATCGGGAAAGCTGGGATGGGCACCGACCACTACGCCTCGAGCCTTCGCCGCCAGCACCGCGGCGCGCATGGTGCCCGCGTCACCGGCGTGGCCACCGCAGGCGATGGATGCCGACGAGACGATGTCCAGCATCGCCGCATCGTTGCCGACGCCCTCGCCGAGGTCGGCATTGAGGTCGATTGCGCTCATCGCGCGTGCTCGAGGGTGACCGGCCGGAATCGGACTTCGCTCCCCGGCCGCATCTGCGCAAACCGATCGAAGTCGGCGGTCACCACCGTGGCGATGCGCGGATAGCCGCCGGTGGTCTGGTGATCCCGCATCAGCACGGCCGGCGTGCCGTCGCCGAGAATCTGGATGTCGCCGGCGACGATCGCGTCGGAAACGAGGTTGAGCCGCTTCTGTTCGCGGAACACGCCGTCCCGGTCGATCAGCTTCACCCCCATGCGGTCGAGGTTCGTCGAAATCTCGAACGCTTCTTCGGCAAAGCGCCGCCGCACGGCAGGATGAAACATATCGGCATGAAGCCCCCAGATCACCCGGATCGGCCCGTCGCCCGGAGCCGGCCGTGTCACCCCGACCGCCGCGCCGCCCTCGCCCGCGAGCGCGATCTTGTCGCCGGCGCGAAGCGCCCTGCCCCTGAACCCGCCAAGCCCCACCGTGACATTGGTTGAGCGGCTGCCGAGCACCGGCGCGACCTCGAGCTCGCGCTCGAACCGCACATAGCCGTAATTGCCGGCGCCGGCGGGCCGGATCTCGACGAGATCGCCGGGCTCCAGCTCCACCCGCGTCGGCCAGCTGAGTGTCGTGCCATTGACCAGCAGGCGGAAGCCGCCACCGCCAACCCCGATCGCCAGCCCCTGCTCGGCGCGGAACCCCAGCCCGGCCCGGGTGAACTCGATCGCCGTCGTTCCCATGAGGCGCAGCTCTGCTGCCGCCTCCGCGAAGCCGCCGCGGTCCATCGGCCCCGATGCGCTGATGCCGTGCCGTAACATGCCGAACCGGCCAGCGTCCTGCAGCGTCGTCAGCGGCCCGACGCGCGTGATCGTCAGGAGGCTCACCGCGCCTCCTCGAAGCCGATGAGATCGCCCGCGTTGAGGCGTGTGGGCGGCACGGCAAGCGCGTCGAAATTCTGGAAAGTCGTTCGCCCGATGATATGCCACCCGCTGCGGATCGGCGTCGCGGCGATCGCCGTCTGCCCGGCCGCAAACAGCACCGTGCCGGCCTCCACCAGCGGCCGGACGTGCTCGCGCCGCGGCAGCGTCAGCTCGGCCTCGTGAAACCCGCAATAGACGAAACCCGGAGCAAACCCCGTGGCCAGAACGCGCAACAGCCGTGCGGTGTGAAGCGCGACGAACTCGTCCGGCGCCAGCCCGAGCCGGCCCGCGACCTCGGCGATGTCCTCTCCATCATAGCTGACCGCCAGCCGGTGCGTCGCGGCGGGTGGCGGCTCGGTCGTGCCCATCAGCAGCATGAGCTCACCGCTCAGCCGCCGCCGATCCGTCCCCTCCCTCAGCCGCAGCAGCACCGAAACCAGCCCCGGCGCCACCTCCTCGACCCCCTCCGGCGGCGCAGCCGCGAGCCGACTGGCCAAGGCCACCGCCGCCCGGTTGGCGTCGTCGGATACCACCTCAGAGAAGCGGAGCAGCAGGGCCGCATCGCCCATCGGGATCAGCGTTGCGGACTGCGTCAATCGCGCACCTCGTGACCGCCAAGCCTTGCCGGATATCGAAGGCGGTTTCCACCCCGCACATCGCCGGCCGCCCGGGAATAATGCCACGATTTTTAGGGTTGCCGGTGCCGGCCGATCAGCGTGCTATTTCCCCGAACTCTTATGATTCCGGGATCCAATTCGGCGAAAACGGCTTCTATACATCGAGTGTAGAAATATTTGCGTTGGCGTGACAAGTGCTCATTGACTGCCCCGACCTCGAAGTGCTGCTAACGAGTATATTGTGTGACATTCGCGTGCCGGCTGACGCCCCTGCAATCTTCGCCACCGTCAGTTGGGTGCGCTTCCTTCAGAAACAACTGGCGTCGCTCGCTGCCAGACGTGCCGGCAATCGACGTTTTGCAGACATTTCTGCACGGACACTGACCCACCGTTAGGATGCCGATGATCAGACGCTCACTTCGTAAGCTGCGCTCCATGCTCCGGCGGTTCCGCCTATGGTTAGGCGCCAATTTGAACCGCAGATCCCCTGCCGCCGATCAAGCGGCACCACAGCCGCCGAGTCCACCGGCGGAGCGAGACCGCTCAGTCCTGGAAGGGCAGCGAATTGCGATAATCGCTATCGTGAAGAACGAAGCGCCCTACCTGCTTGAATGGATAGCGTACCATCGTGTGATCGGTATCAATGACCTCTACATCAGCGACGACGGAAGTAATGACGGTACAGAGGAGCTTTTGCAGAAGCTCGCCGACTCCTCAATAATACGAAGGCTCCCGCCACCTCCTACCGAGGCAAACCGGCAACTGGCGGTTTATAAATCCGCTATGGACAGTCATCGTAACGAATTCGACTGGGTGGCGTTCACCGATGTCGACGAGTTTATTCTTCCCGACGCCCCAACGCTGAAGCAGGCCCTTTCCCCTCTCTTACTGTCTCGTGATGTGGGTGCCATCGGATTTAACTGGGCGACCTATGGTTCGTCTGGACTTGAGCTTGCAGGTCCGCAGCCCGTTATCGAGCGCTTTGGATCAAGGGGACCCGTCGACTGGAGCGTAAACCAACACATGAAAGTGCTGGTCAGAAGCGACGCCTTCAGGAGCGTCGGAAAGAATCCGCACTATTTTGAACTAAACAGCGGCTATGCCGCTGTGCATCCAGACGGAACGTCGATCAACTACGGGATCGTTCCCGGACTTAGCTCTGTCGTAATATGGGACCGGGTGAGGATAAACCACTACGTCATTAAATCCAGACGCGAGTTTATCGAGAAGAAAATGTATAGAGGGCGTGCTGATCGAGTCGAGGTCGCAAAGGATATGAGTTATTTTGACGGGCACGACAGAAATGATGAAAGTGATCCGATCCGTAGTGAGTTACTGAGTATGACTAAAGAAGAAGTTGCTCGCATCGAAAGTGCCATCGGATAGATTTTGGTCTAAGTGAAGATCGACGACGTGCCAGATCAAAGCGGCTATCCTGTAATCTTCGCTCATGTCTTTTACCAGGATGTCTGGGACGAAATCGTTCTCAGACTTGAAACTCTGCCAATCCCGTATCGGCTGGTCCTCACCGCGCCAATTGGGGTCCTGCCGGCGAGAGTGCCGTCCAATGTTATAGACATCGAGTCTTTCGTTTTCCCAAATCGCGGGCGCGACGTCCTTCCGTTTATCGAGGCTCTCCGCAAGACGAAGTTCTCTTTCGATCTCGGTCTCAAGATACACACGAAGAAGTCGGTTCACCGGGAAGACGGTAGCACGTGGGGACGCGAGATCATCGGCTCGTTGATCGGTAGCCCCGAGAACGTACAGCAAATTGTGGAGACAATGGCGCGGCGGCCCGATCTCGGAATGTGTGGTCCGGATGGTCACTATGTGAAGGTTCGGCAGTTCGAGGGCACGAACTCAACCAACCTGAAGGGCCTTCTCGCGGACCTCCACGTCGATAGACCGAACCCAAGGTCGGCGCGGTTTATCGCTGGATCGATGTTCTGGTTCAAACGCCAGGCTTTGATCGGTCTGTTGGAATCTGACTTAGCCAAATTTGACGAGGAGCGCGGTCAACTCGATGGTACGCTTGCGCATGCTTATGAGCGCGCGTTCTCGGTACTCGCAAAGAGTCGGGGTTTCGATTCTTCCACCGTCACCGAGATCTTGTCGCCTTTTGGAAGTTCGAGAGCGGCGCGGCGGCAAATCTCGGCTCACCTGCTCCCGCCGCCGTCCTGGGGAGGACGAGCGCCGTATATAGACCACGCCGTGACCGCGCTGACGAAGGTACCCCCGCTCCGGGCGGCGTTTAGGCGGCTCCCAAAAAGTGCGCAGAGCCAAATTCGGCTTATAGTGCTCGGACGCCGTTAGCCTTAGCAAAGCGCATTTCCACTCGGCCGTAGGTCACCACTCGCCAACGATCTTGCCGCGCTCCAACTGCAACCGCCGGTTGCAGTAACGGTCGATCAGTTCGGCGCTGTGGCTGGCAAGGATAACGATGCTGGTACGCGCGAAGAGGCTCTCGATCCGCTTCTGCGCCTTGTCCTGGAAGCTCGCATCCCCCGCGCCAATGCCCTCGTCCATCAGCAGGATATCATGCCGGGTTGCAGTCGAGATGCCGAACGCAAGCCGCGCTGCCATGCCAGCCGAATACGTCCGCATCGGCAGCGTGAGGAAATCGCCGAGGTCGGTGAATTCCGCAATGTCTGGGATCGCTGTTTCGATCTCGGCGCGCCGCATACCTAACAGATGGCCGCGTAGATAGATGTTCTCGATACCGGTCGCTTCGGGGTCCATCCCCGCCGACGGATCGAGGATCGCGCCCAGGCTACCTTCAATTGTGATGGTCCCCGCCGCAGGCTTGTAGATTCCCGCCAGCACACGCAGCAGTGTCGTCTTGCCCGAGCCGTTATGCCCCACGAGCCCGATCCGGTCACCGTCCTTGATCTCGAGGCTGATATCGTCGAGCGCCCGCACCGCCACCACGTCCCGCGCACCCGACATGATACGGCCGCCGGTCGCCTGCGCGATCACCCGGTTCTTGAGCGAACGGGAATTCGAGCCATAGATCGCGAATTCACACCTCAGCTTCTCGATCGAGATGCGCGCCACGGGCTCAGACCCAGTAGGCGATGCGTGGCTGCGCCCGCCGGTAGAGCCGTGCTGCCGCCAGACAACCAACAAGCGCAAGAACGATCGCTGAGAGCCAGCTCTCGAGCGGCGGTATCTGTCCGAGCAGCGGGTCGCGGGCAACCGTCAGCAGGTGGAATAGCGGATTGTACTCCACGTAAGCAGGCCGGTTCGGCATCGTCGCCGTGGACCAGAAGACCGGGGTCAGGAAGAACACCACCTGCAGCAGACTCGTGATCACCTGCGGAATATCGCGAAAGCGCGTGGAGAGAATCCCCGCGACCAGTCCCATCCAGGCTGCGTTGATCACGAACAGCGGCCCGCCGACGACGAACAGCAGCACCGCCCATCCCGGGTTCACGCCGAACACCACCAGCACCACGAGGTAGATCGCCATGTTGAACAGCCAGATGATCAGGTTGCGCATCAGCATCTGGTAGAGATGGACGCTCACCGGCAGTGGCACGTTGCGGATATAGCCTTCGCGCGAAATGAAGCAGTTCGCCCCTTCGGTGATCGCGCTGGTCAGGAACCCCCAGAAGATCACGCCGGTGGCGATGTAGGGCAGCGTCAGGTGGACGTCCTGCTTGAACAGCGTGGTCGAGATCAGCCCCAGCGCGCCCACAAACACGCCCATGCTGGCGGTGAGCCAGAAAGGACCCAGCAGCGACCGGCGAAACCTCTGGCGGATTTCGTGAAACGCGAACGTCGTCCACAGGTCGTATCGTTCGAGGCCAAGCAAGAGATCGGCCAGTGCCTGCTGCGGCACGTGATCTGCCCTGATCTCGCGAACTTCGGCGCGAGGAGCACCTTGCAACCTTGATGAGCGCGCCATGTCGCCGCTCTAGCATCGCTTCGGCCGCCGGTCCATTGACGCCGTTCCCGTCTATGGATCATCGCCGCTCACGCCTGCCTGCTGCGAGGGCGTCGAGGCAAAGCCCGATCTCATGCCAGCCCTGGAAAGAAGTCCGTCCGGATGTGCCAGGGATGCACGCCGAGGTCGCGAAGGGTCTGGCGCAGTGCGTTGACCATCGGCATCGGCCCCGACAGATAAAACGTCCGCTGCGCCAAGTCGGGGACCTGGGTCCGCACCACGTCCTCGTCGATCATGCCGATCGTCATGTCCGGTGAGGCGCCGTTTGGATTGAGGACAGCGACGTGGATGCGCGTCCCGAGTTGCTCCGCCGCCACCTCGAGCACACCGCGATACGCGACTTCGCTGGCGCTACCGCAGCCGTAGAGGACAACGATGTCACGGCGCTCGCCGCTGTCGATGAGCTGCTTGAGCATCGAGCGGAATGGCGTGATGCCGATGCCGCCGGCAATGAAGCAGAGCTTTCGCCCGGCGTTTCTCGGCAAGACGAAGCTGCCGGCCAGTTGCGAGGCGACGATCTGCTCGCCTGGCCGCAGATCGGCGAGCTCGCGCTTGAAGGCACTGCCATTGGGCGAAAACTTCACGCCCAGCCGAATCTCGCCCTCGCTCGGCGCCGATGCGATGGTGAAATAGCGCCGGTTACCGCGCCGGTCCGGTTGCTCGACCGGCAGCGTCCACTCGAGATACTGCCCCGCGGCGAACGACAACCGCCGGTCCGGCCGGAAGACGAAATCATAAGCGCCGGTGGCGGCTTTCTCGACCCGCTCGAGCGTCAGCAACACGCGTCCCGCCGGCGCGACGATGAGGGTCAGCAGGTTGCCGGCGAGCAACGCGACCTCCGGAGTGAAGTAGTAGCCGAAGATCGCGATGTTGGGCGCCGCCAGAGCCCCGACCAGCGCGCCATAAGCCACCCGCCAGAAGCCGTCCTGCGGGGCCGTCAGCGGCTCGGTCAGCATCACGAAGCCGAAGAACAGGAATGGCGAGTCGATGAGCGCGAGTTTGATCGAGCCCAGCGCGTCGCCGGGATTGCCGGTGAGCACCGTCACCACGAGGTTGGTCGCCGCGAAGGCGAGGAACAGGTCGACGCGACGGAGCTTGCGCAGCAGCATCACTCCGCCGACGAGGACCGGTGGGATGAGCCAGACCTGCCCCGACACCCACCAGGTTGCCGGGTGATCGAGCACAAGAGCGGGAAGCGCCACGCCCAGCGCCGCGGGATTGAAGACGTGCCGGCGTCGCACCGAGAGCAGGAATTTCGAGGCCATCGCCCAGACGGACGCGGCGACCACCGCGCCGACGGCGGCAAGGTCCGTCGCAGCGGCCGGGGGCATGATCAGGACGATGATCATGCCGGTGATGTAGACGCTCTCGACATTGGGGATCGCGCCGAAGACGCGCGCGAAGATCTCGTTGGCGAGATACCCGCTGGCCAGGACCAGCACGAGCGAAAGCAGCAGCTCGATCGGATTGATGGCGATGAGATGGACCGCACCCAGCGCCAGGGCGGCGCCGATCAGTGCGGCCAGATACCAGAACACGAGCCGATACATCGTGGTCCGGTCGATGAGACGGTCGAGGGCGGCGATCATGATGCGACCATCCGGTTGAAGCCCGAAGTCATGGTCGCGACGCCGCTGCGATCGATCGCATAACCCTCGAGACCATAGGTCTCTTCGATGAACCCGATACCGCCCTGCCCCATCGCGAAGGCCGCGGTGGCAAACCGGTCCGCTTCGTAGATGTCCGGCCCGACCACGGTGATGCTTGCGATCGCCTCTTGAGGCGCCGCGCCCAGCCGGGGATCGTAGATGTGCTGTCCGCGCACGTAATCCCCCGAGGTCGCAACACCGCAGTCGCCGGGCACGAGTACCTTGACGACCTGCGTGTCGTCGAACGGGCTGCGAATCCCGATCCGCCAGCGTCCGCCGGACTCGCTATGGCCGCGGCATTGGATATCACCGCCCGCCTCGACGTAGTAGTTCGCAATGCCCATTGCCTCGAGCCGCCGCGCGGCATTGCGGATGGCCCAGCCTTTGACCATTCCCGAGGGGTCGACCCGGCCGTCCGGTCGGCGAATGTCGAAGACACCCTTCGTTTGGTGCCGCGTCAGCTCCGAAAGCACCAGCACCTCGTGCATTTCGGCGCTGAGAGTGCTGCCGGCCAACTCGCCCCGGTTCATGGCCGACAATTCGCTGTCGGGCTTGTAGGGGCTGAACCGCTCGTCCACCGACACGAAATAGGCAAAGACCGCTTCGATCGCGCCTCTCGCGTCGCCAGCGTCGGCGACCTCCACCGTGATCGGCATGCCCATGATGATGCGGGTCTCACGCATTGCTGCCACCCGCCTTGCTCAATGCGTTGCCGAGCGAGCGGATATAGGCCTCGCTGGTGAGCGTCGCGCCCGAGACGCCATCGATCTGGTCGTTCTGGGCCTGGATGACCTCGCGCTGCAGCATCGGCAGCGCCTGGCCGTTGATGGCCCGCGACGTGCGCCGGTCACTGGGGTAGTCGAGCACCTTGACGCCGGTGATCTCGCCGTGGGCGACGACGACCTGCACCTGCACGCGTCCGTAGTAGGCATTCTCGTCGGTGCCGGTGTACGAGCCGTCGCGATAGCCGCTGGGCGACGTCGCCGCCGCGACCGACTGGGTCTGCTGCACAGAAGCCGTCGTGGGCCGTGGCAGCGGCATCGGGATCGGCTGAGGCGCCGGCGTTGCCGCGACGATGACCGGAGCAAGCTTGGGCAACGTAGCCGCCGGCGGCGCAGACGCCTCCGCTGAAGCCACGAGTTGCGGCAAATGTTGCACGGGCTTCGCCGGCGCAGAGGACTGCACGGTCGCGGCCTTCGATGGCAGCTCGGCCGCTCCGGTGAGCGAATCGGACTGTTCCTCGGCCCGGGCCTCGGGGGCGGTCAGGCCATCGAGAGCGTGGTTGGCATAGGCGACGTAAACGCCGGATGCCGTGAGGAAAGCGAGGGAGAGAAAGGTCTTGTTCATGGTCTGCAAAGGTCAATGGAGGTTGGGCGCAAGGGAGCGCGCCCAATCTGACGCAGGCCTGACAAATCAGTCCCATACTGGTGAAACCTCGTTCACTTTCGTAAGGTCTGCGTAATAAACGGCCCGTAGCGCCAGTCCTGCCGTATTTCGGCCTGGGGACCGCCACGAGCCCTCTCACCCAATGGCTCTTGCTGTGATCGACGAACATGCGTGTGCTGCTCATCGAAGATGATACGACGCTGGGAGGGGCGGTCCGCGATCACCTCGCGGCGCACGGCCACGCCGTCGACTGGACCCGCGATCTTCGCACCGCGGACGATGCCCGCGCCGCCGCGAGCTACGACGCAATCCTTCTCGATCTGAACCTGCCCGACGGTCGCGGCCTCGACTTCCTGAAGGCGCGTCGGCGCGCCGGCGACGAGACCCCGGTGATCATCGTGACCGCGATGGATCAGCTCACGATACGCATCGAGGGGCTTAATGCCGGAGCTGATGACTATCTCGTCAAGCCGTTCGATCTCGCGGAGCTCATTGCGCGGCTCGGGGCGGTCGCGCGCCGCTACGGCGGCAACCCCAACCCGCTGACACAGATCGGGCCGCTTACCATCGACCGCGGTGCTCACATCGCTCGTGTGGACGATCAACCGCTGGATCTTACAGCGCGCGAATGGGCTGTGCTCGACCGGCTGGCGCGCCGGCCGGGGGTGCTCGTCTCCAAAGCCCAGCTCGAGGACGCGCTCTTTGCATTCGGCTCGGAAGTCGAGAGCAACGCGGTCGAGGTCTATGTGAGCCGGCTGCGCAAGAAGCTTGGCGCCGATTTGATCCATACGTCGCGCGGTCTCGGTTACCGCCTCGGAACCGTCTGATGGCCGCGCCAAGTCTGACCCGCCGGCTCATCGTCACACTGACCTTCGCGGCCGCCGTTCTCTGGCTGCTCGCTGCGCTGCTCGCGGCCAACACGATGCGCAGCCGCCTGGACGCGGCGTTCGACGGCGGCCTCAGGGAGACGGCCGAGCGGCTGCTGGCGCTTGCGGTCGAAGACCTGCGCGACGATGGCGACGAGCCGGGGCACAGCCGTGAAATGCGCGAGGTTCCGCAGTCGGGCGACGCGGGCGTCGGCGAGTACATTGTCTATCAGGTGCGGCTGGCCGACGGCTCGCTCGTCCTGCGTTCGCACGATGCGCCCAACGCGCCATTCGCCTTGCCCCTGACGCAGGGCTTCGCGAATTCCGGGTCCTGGCGCGTTTACACCATCGGGACGCCGGACGGCGCTCTCTTCATCCAGGTTGCCGAGGCCATCGAGCACCGTTCGGATACCCTGTGGAGCAGTATTCTATCCCTGATCGTCCCGCTCGGGATACTGGTCCCCCTCTCGGCGCTTGGTATCTTCTTCGCGATCCGATCCGGGCTGAAGCCGGTCCGCGCCTTTTCCAGCGAGATCGGCGCGCTCCACGCCAGCAACCTCGCGCCGATCGGGGAAGCCGGCCTGCCGCGCGAGCTGCTACCGATCGCCGACGCCGTCGACGGGCTGATCGCCCGTGTCGCCGCCGCGATGGAGGCGGAGCGCGCCTTTGCCGCCAACAGCGCGCACGAGCTGAGGACACCGCTGGCAGGGAGCCTCGCACAAACTCAACGATTGATCGAGGAGCTGGACGGCTCGCCGACCGCCGACCGGGCGAGGCAGATCGAAGCCTCGCTGGTCCGGCTTCGCACCATGGCCGACAAGCTGCTTCAGCTGTCGCGCGCCGATGCGGGAATTGCGTCCGCCGGTCGCTCCGTCGACCTGCTTCCGGCGCTTCGCCTGCTCATCGAGGACGCGCGGCGGGCCAATCCCGGTCGGGAAATAACTCTGTCGATCGCGCCGGGCGCCGGCTTGGTCGCGCCGATCGATCTCGACGCCTTCGGCATCGTGATCCGCAATCTGCTCGAGAACGCTATTCTACACGGTCGCCCGCCGATCGAGGTCAGCACCGACGACACCGCCATCGAGATCGTCAATGGCGGTCCGGTGGTCACCCCGGAGGCATTGGCCCGTCTCAAGACCCGTTTCGTCCGCGGCCAGACGTCCTCGTCGGGGTCTGGCCTCGGCCTCGCGATCGCCGATACCATCGTCCGGCAAAGCGGCGGCACGCTCGATCTGATATCGCCCGCTCCGGGCCGCGAGGACGGATTTTGCGCGCGGATTGTGCTGCCGCCCAGCCGCGAGACGATCGGCCCAAAACGTCTCTAGCGTCGAAAGCTGCCGAAGCTGGCGGGCAGGGAGGGATTCGAACCCCCGGAACGCTTGCGCGTTCGCCGGTTTTCAAGACCGGAGCAATCGACCGCTCTGCCACCTGCCCGCGCGGCGCTTCTGGGTCAGCTGTTTGACCCGGATCGTGAAGCGCGACCGTCGCCGGCAAGGCACCGGCGACATCGGCGTCCTCTAGGTCCGCGCCACGCGCGGTGTCAACGACCCGACATTCGACCCCGGCGACCTGGGGCAGCCTCGCGCGACCGCCGTCGGTAGGCTCCGATCTCGAAAATTGAAGCTAAATGGCCGGTTCAGCGGCGGTTCAGGCGCCCTGCCCTACACCTGAGCCCATCGATAACGCCAACCCAAGGCCAACTGCCATGAAAAAGCTTCTCACCATCGCCGCCGCCGGTGCCCTCGCCATCGGCATCTCCGCCGCCGCTGCCACTCCGTCGCAGGCGTGGTGGCCCCCGGGTGGCCTGTTCGTCGCCGGCATGGCCGGCTTCGTCGCCGGTGCTGTCATCGCCAATGCGGCCCAGCAGCACAACTATGACAACTACGACGGCGAAAGCTGGTACGAGCACGTCGCCAACTGCAAGGCCGAGTACGGCTGGCACTATCAGGCCAGCACCAATCTGGTCCACGAGTACGGGCACGTCTGGGAGTGCCACGCCTAAGCCGCTCCCGCTCTCGCAGGCAATACGAGAAGGCCGCCTCCGGGCGGCCTTCGTCGTCAGATGTAGTGCAGCAGCACCAGGATCAGCACGACGATCAGGATGACGCCGATCACCCCCATGCCGCGGTGGCCGTAGCCATAGCCATAGCCGCGATAGCGACCGCTGAAGCCGCCCGCCAACGCGAGCACGATGACGATCAGGAGAATGATGCCGAGCATGGCGAGGGTTCCTCGTTTGGGCCTCAGGACTAGTCCTGTCTTCAGGGAATGAGAAGCGTCATCCCGGTGGTCTTCCGCGCTTCCAGTGCACGGTGCGCTTCGGCCGCCTTTTCGAGCGGAAAGCGCTGGTCGATCGACACGCGGATCTTGCCCTGCTGCAGCGCGGCGAACACCGTCGCCATCGCAGCGCGCAGGCTCTCGGGCGTACCCAGATAGTGCCGCGTGGTCGGACGGGTGACGTAGAGCGATCCCTTGTTCGCGAGCGCTCCGAGGTTGGGGATCGTCACGTAGCCTGATGCGCTCCCGTAGCTCGCTAGCAGCCCGCGTGGCCTCAGGCAGTCGAGGTTACCCTCGAACACCGCCTTGCCCACGCCGTCATAGACCACGTCCACGCCGCGCCCGAGCGTTGCCTCACGCACCTTCTTCGGCCAGTCGGCCTGGCGATAGTCGATCGCCACATCGCAGCCATTGGCTTCCGCCCGTTCGAGCTTGTCGGCCGAACCCGCCGTGCCGATGATCCGTGCGCCGATCGCGCTCCCCCATTGTGCGAGCAGCGATCCGACGCCCCCGGCCGCGGCGTGGACCAGCGCCGTCTCCCCGGCCCGCAATGGCCAGGTGGCATGCAGCAGATAGTACGCGGTGCCGCCCTTCATCATCAGCGCCGCGGCTTCCTCGTCGCTCACCGCAGCCGGGATCGTGACCGCGCTGTCGGCCGGCAGCAGCCGCTCGTCGGCGTAGGCGCCGATCGGACCCATATAGGCGACGCGGTCTCCCACAGCGAAGCCGGTGACGCCCTCCCCGACCGCCGTCACCTCGCCGGCACCTTCATTGCCCGCGATGAACGGCAGCGGTTGCTCATAGGCGCCGCTCCGCTGGTAGACGTCGACGAAATTCAGCCCGATCGCGCGGTTGCGGATGCGCAATTGTCCCGCCCCGGGCTTGCCGGGATCGTAGTCCTCGAGCTTGAGGACCTCCGGTCCGCCGCGCTCCCGAACAAATACCGCCCGGCTCATGCTTTCCTCCTCGGCGCCGACTTGGGCCGCGACTGCGACCGCGCGGCCGCCGAATTGCGGCGGTTCGGTCGTGGCGGCTCAGCGGTAACGGCCGCGGCAGCCTGCGGTTTCACCGTGGGCCGCGCTGCCTGCCGACGCTGCCTCGCGACGATGTTGATCGCCTCGACCAGCACGGCAAAGGCCATTGCGGCGTAGATGTAGCCCTTGTCGATATGGAAGCCGAGCCCGTCGGCGGCCAGCGACACGCCGATCAGCACGAGAAACGCTAGCGCCAGCATCTTGGTCGTCGGATGTCGCGAGACGAAGCCGGCGATCGGACCGGATGCCGCAAACATGATGCCCACGGCGATGACCACGGCAGCGATCATCACCTCGACATGCTGCGCCATGCCGATGGCGGTGACGATCGAGTCGATCGAAAACACCAGGTCGAGCAGGACGATCTGTGTGATGACCGCGGAGAGTCCCCCACCCTGCCGCCGCACCACGTCGTCACGGTGCGGCTCCTCGATTTCGGCATGCATCTCGGTGACCGCCTTGTAGATAAGGAAGCCGCCGCCCGCGAGCAGGATCAGGTCGCGCCAGGAGAAATCGTGCCCGAAGGCCGAGAACACCGGCGCGCTGAGGGCGATGATCCAGCTCAGCACCAGCAGCAGCACGATCCGAAAGATCAACGCCAGGCTCAGGCCTACGACCCTGGCACGATCACCATCGGCCTTGGGCAGCTTGCTCACCAGCACCGAGATGAAGATCACGTTGTCGACGCCGAGCACCACCTCCATCACGGTGAGCGTCAGCAGGGCGATCCAGGTGTTGGGGTCGAGCAGCAGATCGGGCATCGGTCACTCCAAAGGGGTCCCGGCAATCTAGGGAGGGGCGGCCCGCGTTGAAAGTGCGCGCATCGCCGGCTCGGCAGGCATCGATTGCGTGCGCGGCCCCCGATGGAGAACAAACGCCTGACTCTGTCGCTGGTTAGCCCAGATTGCCGGTGCTAGAATTGAGCCAAATCCTCGAGGTCTGCACATGACCAACTTCACCCCGCTGACCGCCGCTATCGGCGGCGCGCTGATCGGGCTTTCCGCGGCTATCCTCTGGCTCGGAAACGGTCGTATCGCCGGTATTTCGGGAATCTTCGGCAATTTGCTTCCCGCCGGGCGGCCGATGGTCTGGCGGCTCACCTTCCTCGCTTTTCTGGTGCTCGGCGCCCTCGCTGCCTCGTGGATCATCCCCGGCATCGGCGTGGGCGGACCCGCCGGAAAGCCCGCGGCGCTCGCCGCCGCGCCGAGCTGGTTCGGCGGCGGAACGACGATCTGGGTCGCGATCTCGGGTCTCCTCACCGGCTTCGGCACCAAGATCGGGAATGGCTGCACCTCCGGCCACGGCATCTGTGGTCTCGCGCGCCTCAGCACGCGGTCCTTCGTCGCCGTCGGCGTCTTCTTCGTCGTCGCCATCGCGACAGTGACCATTACGGGGATCGTCTGATGAACCGGCAGAACGACATCGCCTACCTCGCCGTGGCCGCGCTCGCGGGCGCCATCTTCGGCGTCGGCCTCTACGTCAGCCAGATGGTCGATCCGCTGAAGGTGCTCCACTTCCTCGACTTCAAGGGCATCCCCTCGGGGACTTGGGATCCGAGCCTCGCTCTGGTCATGGCGGCCGGATTGATCGTCATGTTTGGCGCGATCCAGATCGGCAAGCGCTGGGGCAAGCCGCTGCTCGACACGAAGTTCTCCCTGCCCGAGTTCACCAAGATCGACCGGCCGTTGGTCATCGGCTCCGCGCTCTTCGGCATCGGTTGGGGAATGTCCGGAATCTGCCCGGGGCCCGCGATCTCGCTGATCGCATTCTGGCCGCCGCACCTTCTGGTCTATCTGGTCGCGCTGTTCCTCGGCTCCTATGGCGGGGCGGCGGCGATGACCGGGTGGAGCGACAAGAGGCTGGCGCTCGCCCGATGAGGCCCGCAATCGTCGTCGGCGGAGGTCTCGTCGGTCTCGCCGCCGCCGTGGCGGTCGCGAAGGCCGGACTCGATACCGTCCATCTGGTGCCGAAGGGACCACCGGATCGCCGGACCTCGGCGCTGATGATCCCGTCGGTCGAGTATCTCGAACAGGCCGGCCTCGTGCCCGACCCCTCTGCCGTCGGCCAGCCGCTGACGCAGATCCGCATCATCGACGCGACGAACCGGCTGATCCGCGCTCCGGAGACCGTCTTCGACGCCGCAGAGGTCGACCTGCCAGCCTTCGGCTGGAACTTCCCCAACGTGAAGCTCGCCGAGGCCTTTGCAGCGGCCCGCAGCGGCCTCGCTAACCTCGCCACAATCGAGACCACCCTCGATGACCTCGAACCTGCGGAGCCCGGCTGGCGCCTGCGGCTGGGCACGGGCGAGACCCTCATTGCGGACCTGGTCATCGGAGCCGATGGCAAGAAATCGCGGGTGCGCGAATCCGCCGGCTTCCGGGCCCGCGAGAACGGCTTCCGTGAGGCCGCACTGGTCTGCGATCTTGCGCTCGAGCGGCCCATCGGCGGAGCGTCGGTGGAATTTCACTACGAGCGCGGGCCGTTCACCCTCGTTCCGGCCGGCGACAACCGCGCCAACCTCGTCTGGATCGACGACCGGGGTGGGCTCGAGCAGGCGCAGCGCGCTGGGGTGGGGGGTCTCGCCGCAGCGTTCGCCGAAAAATCGCAGCGCCTGTTCGGCACAATCACGCCGCTCGGCCCCGCCCATATCTTCCTGTTGTCGTCGCTGACGGTCGACACCGCCGGACGCGACGGCGTGCTGCTGGCCGGTGAGGCCGCACACGCCTTTCCACCGATCGGCGCACAGGGTCTGAACCTCGGGCTTCGAGACGCCGCCGATCTCGCGGCCTCGCTGGCCGCCATCGACCGCACACGCCCCGACTTCGCCGTGGCATTGAGCGCCGACTACGCGAGCCGACGTGCCGGCGACCTTGCCCGGACCGGAGTCGTCGTCGACGCGCTCTTCCGCTCGCTCCTCGCCGGTTTCCTGCCGGCGCAGGCGCTGCGCGCCGGTGGACTGTGGGCGCTCAAGCTGGCCCCGCCGCTGCGCCGGCTGGCCTTCGATGTCGGCATGGGCGTGCGCTGAACGAAAAAGGGCGCCCCGAGGCGCCCTTTTCTTAGATCGTCGATACGAGACCGCTATTGGCCGCTGGCGTTGCTGGGCCCGCTCGTGAGCGCCTGGGCCGCGTGCGCAGCGCGATCCGCCAGCACCTTCTCGAGCGCCTGCTGACCCGACTGGCTCTTGTTGAAGTCCTCGGAGCTCACCGACGCCTGCCCGTCATAGACGGTCTTGAACCCGGCGAGATTGATGATGATTGTCAGGTCCTTGTTCTCGCGGTTCTTGGCGACGAGCGTCAGCTTGGTGCCCTTCTTGAGGGTTCCCAGATAGGCCTCGTTGATTACCAGCTGCGTCGCGCAGCTCTGGGCGTCACAGAGCATGTAGGGCACGCGGATCGGCTTGCCGCCGTCGATCTGCCAGGTCATGCCGAACGGCAGCAGCACGCCGAGCGGCACGGCCGCAACGGCGACGAGCGGACTCTCCTGGCTCGGCGATTCGCTCAACAGGAACGAGCCGAGGAAATGGTTGTCCGGCGTCACGATCACCTGGCGCATCAGGCAGGCGCGCTGCCCGCTGGGCGTCGGTCCGCAGACCTTGAGCCAGTTCTGCGCCGGATTCGCCGGTGCTGCCGCCTGGCCGCTGGCCGCTGTGGCGGCAACCGGAGTTGCCGTGTCGTCGGTCGGTGGCGCCGCCTGTGAGGCCTGATCCGGGCTCAGCGTCGGGATCGCCGGCTGGCCGTCCGAGGAATCGGGGACCTGGGCGACCACTTCCGATGAGGCGGCGGGAGCTTCCGCCGTCGACGACACGGTCGTGTCAGCCACCGGCGCGACGCTCACGGCCGGAGCTGACGGCGTCGTCGCCTCGCTCACGGTTGCCGTCGCGACAACCGCCTGGCTGCTCTCCACAGCGGCAACGGATGACGAGCTCGCGGTGTCGGAACCGCCGCACGCAGCGAGCAGCAGCATGGCGCCGGCCGCTGCCGACATCTTGATCAGCGATGCGGCGCTCATAGCGCGACGCTCGCGGCAGCAATCATCATTCCTGCAAAAGCCGAGGGGAGTACAGTCATCTAGCGTCCTTGAGAATCTCGCGCGGCGCGGCAGCCGCCCCCGGCCGCCTGACGTGGCGGCCCTTCAATGAGTCAATTCGGGCAATAACATGGCTTTTGCCGCTTTCCAAAGCTTTGTGCCTGCCGCTGTTGCGCCCGTGCCCGGCCTGGGCCTTCGCCCGCCGACCAGCCGAATCTGCCGGAGCTTCCCGGCGTTAGTTTGTTCCGGCCCGGGCGATTTCCCGCGCGGATTCCGTGCCGTCCTGGGCGAGCTTGGCCATCCGGCTCAGAATCGCCGCCGTTCCCTTGAGACGCGAGGCAGCATTCGGCCATTCGCGCGCGAACACCAGCTTCTGGTCCGGCTTGAGCCGCACCGCCATGCCGGGGTCCTGCACCATCCTCACGAGGCCGGCCGGATTCGGGAATTCGTTGTTCCTTAGCGTCACTACGGCGCCCTTCGGTCCGGCCTCTACCTTTTCGACATTGGCTGCCCGGCAGAGCGACTTGACCAGGATCACCTTGAGCAGCGCCTCGACCTCATCGGGCAGCGGGCCGAAGCGGTCGATGAGCTCCGCACCGGCGGCATCGATCTCGCGCGCGTCCTGGAGGTCGCCCAGCTGCCGATAGAGCTGCATGCGGACCTGGAGGTCCGGCACGTAATGCTCGGGGATCATCACCGGCATACCGAGCGAGATCTGTGGGCTCCACTCATTGGCATCCTCGTAGTCCGCCTCGCCCTGCCGGAGTGAGGCAACCGCCTCCTCCAGCATCGCCTGATAAAGCTCGAAGCCGACTTCCTTAATGTGCCCCGACTGCTCCTCGCCGAGCAGGTTGCCCGCCCCCCGAATGTCGAGATCGTGGCTCGCGAGCTGGAATCCCGCGCCGAGGCTTTCGAGCGACTGCAGCACGTTGAGCCTGCGCTCCGCCGTATCGTTGAGCTTCTGCTGCGGCGGCACCGTGAACAGCGCGTAGGCGCGCTGCTTGGATCGGCCGATGCGGCCGCGGATCTGGTAGAGCTGCGCCAGCCCGAACCGGTCGGCGTGGTGAACGATCAGCGTGTTGGCGTTGGGGATATCGAGCCCGCTTTCGACGATCGTCGTCGCCAGCAGCACGTCGAACTTGCCGTCGTAGAAATTGTTCATGATGTCGTCGAGCTGGCCCGCCGCCATCTGGCCGTTGGCGACGACGAACGACACCTCCGGCACCTGTTGCTTCAAAAACTCCGCGAGGTCCGGCTGGTCCTTGATCCGGGGCACCACGTAGAACGCCTGTCCACCGCGATACTTCTCGCGCAGCAGCGCCTCGCGGATCGACACCGGATCGAACGGCGAAATGAACGTGCGGATCGCCAGCCGGTCCACCGGCGGCGTCGCGAGCAGGCTCAGGTCGCGCACCCCCGTCAGCGCCAGCTGCAGCGTGCGCGGGATCGGCGTCGCGGTCAGCGTCAGCACATGAATGTTGCCGCGCAGCTCCTTGAGCCGCTCCTTGTGCGCGACGCCGAAATGCTGCTCCTCGTCGATTACCAGGAGGCCAAGGTTCTTGAACTCGATGCTCTTGCCGAGCACCGCATGCGTGCCGACGACGATATCGACCTGCCCGTTCGCAAGACCCTCTTTGGTTGCCTTCAGATCGGCCGCCGGCACCAGCCGGCTGGCCTGAGCGATCTTCACGGGCAAACCCGCGAACCGCTCGGTAAAGGTCTTGAAGTGCTGGCGGCTCAGCAGCGTCGTGGGCGCGACGATCGCCACCTGCTTGCCGGCCATCGCCACCGCAAACGCCGCGCGCAGCGCCACTTCCGTCTTGCCGAAGCCGACGTCGCCGCACACCAGCCGGTCCATCACGCGCCCATTGCTCAGGTCACTGAACACAGCGGCGATGGCCGTCAGTTGGTCCTCAGTCTCCTCGTAAGGGAAGCGTGCCGCGAACTCGTCATAGGCGCCGGTGTTGATGTCGATCGGCTCGGCCTTTGCCAGCTCGCGCTGCGCCGCGATCTTGATGAGCTGCTCCGCCATGTCGCGGATGCGTTTCTTGAGCTTGGCCTTGCGCGCCTGCCACGCGACGCCGCCGAGCTTGTCGAGCTCGACCTCCGAGCCGTCGCTGCCATAGCGGCTCAACAGCTCGATGTTCTCGACCGGCAGATAGAGCTTGGTCTCGCCGGCATACTGGATCTCGACGCAGTCATGCGGCGCACCCATCGCCTCGATCTGCTTGAGGCCGAGGAACCGCCCGATGCCGTGGTCGACGTGCACAACGAGATCGCCCGCGGCGAGACCGGCAGCGTCGGTCAGCGCATCCGATGCCTTCTTGCGCCGCTGCGGACGTAGCAGGCGCTCGCCGAGGATGTCCTGTTCGGAGAGAACGACGAGGTCGCTGGTTTCAAAGCCCGTCTCGAGTGGCAGCACCACGAGCGCGGTCGTCGCCGGCGCGGTCGTAATAGCGTCGTTCCAGTTCTCGGCGATGCGCGGATGCGCGAGCCCATGGTCCTGCAGCAGCTGCCCCATGCGGTCGCGCGATCCGTCGGACCAGCAGGCGATCACCGTGTGGCGGTTCCGGCGCCCCTCATTGCGCAGCAGCGTCACCACCGAAGCAAACAGATTGAGGTCCTGCGCCTGTCGCTCCGCCGCGAAATTATGCGCGAGCTTGCCGCCGGCGTCCTCGGTTCGTGTCTCATCCGGGTGCGCAAAGGTCGAGAGCTGCACCGCCGACGCCTCGCCCAGCGCGTACGGATGCCCATCCATCTCGTAGAGTTGCTCTGGCGACACCGGATTGTATGGCGCGCCAGCCACGGCCAGTTTCTTGTCCGCCCGCGCCGCCTCGCGCGCCTCGTAATAGTCCTTGATCTGCGCCTGCCGCTCGGCAAACGCCTCGCGCGCCTGGTCGTCGAACACGAAGGGCGCTTCGCCGGCGTAGGCGGCGAGCCGGTCGAGATGATCGTAGAAGAAGGCAAGCCAGTGCTCGTGGCCAGGGTAGCGCGAGCCGGCGCTGATCGCGCCGTAGAGCGGATCGTCGACGGTGTTGCCGCCGAACGCCGCGGTGTAGCGCGCGCGGAAGCGCTTGATCGTTTCCTCGCTCAGCAGCACCTCGCTCATCGGCGCAAGCGCAATGGCATCAAGGTTGCCAGTAGTGCGCTGCGTCCCCGGATCGAAGCTGCGGATCGTTTCGAGCTGCCTGCCGAAGAAGTCGAAGCGCAGAGGCGTATCGAGGCTCGCCGGAAACAGGTCGACCAGCCCGCCACGCACTGCATATTCGCCGGTCTCGCGCACCGTCGGCACGCGCAGATAACCGTTGAGTGACGCCCAGCGGATCAGCCGCTCGCTGTCGACCACCTGCCCCGGCCGTGCCGCAAAGTTCATCGCGGAGACGACATCGACCGGTGGCAGCTTCTGGATCAGCGCGTTGACCGCCGTGAGCACCACTGCACCCCGCGTCGCGGGATCGGTCAGCGCCGCGAGCGTCGTCATGCGGTCGGCGATCGTAACGCCGTTCGGCGAGACCCGGTCGTACGGAAGGCAGTCCCACGCCGGCAATGTCAGTATGCGATGCCCCGGCATCATCGCGCGGAGCGCATCGTCCATGCGCTGCAAACGTCGCCCGTCCCGCGCCACGAACACGGCAGCGACCGTCGCATCCGGGGCGGCCCTCAGGCGCTCCTCGACCAGCCGTGCCAGCACGACCGGCTGCATGCCGTCGGGTACGTTGACGATGGTTCGCGTCGGGCGATGAAGCTTAGTCATGGGTCTCTAGTCGGAAAGCGATGATGCGATTGAGAAGGGCCGCGTCGGCATCGGGAGGCATCGGTTCCTGCCCCATCACCCATTTGAGAAGATCGGTGTCCGCTTCGTCCATAAGGGCTTCGAGCCGGGCCAGTTCCGGCGGCCCCAACGCGTCGACATGAGCATCGGCAAACGGCCCGAGCACCAGGTCCATTTCCTTGGTGCCCCGGTGCCAGGCGCGATAGCGCAAACGCCGCCGGCGAATAGACAAATCTTCACCGGCTGCTTTTTGAGAGGCCATGATCGGGGTCGTCGCGGGGAATGTGAACCACCTCTACCCCCTTCCCCGCCGGGTGGCTAGAGTCCGCTCCATGCCCCGGCCCGCCGCCCTTGATCCGCTGTTCCGCTCGCTCCGCTCGATCAAGGGCGTGGGCCCGCAGCTGGGCGCCCTGCTGAACCGATTTTTCGGCGGGGAGGGGGATGCGATCGCGCTCGACCTGTTGATGCATATGCCGGTCGGCATCGTCGATCGGCGCCTCATGCAGGGCATCGCCGGCACCTTCGTTGGCCACGAGGCCACCCTCAAACTCCACATCGATCGGCACGAACCAGCCCCACGCAACATGCCGAGCCGACCGCATCGCGTCTTCGCCCACGATGAGACTGGCGCGATCCAGCTCGTCTATTTCCGCGCCACCGGCGGCTGGGTCGAAAAGCTGCTGCCGGTCGGCGAGGATCGCTACGTCTCTGGCACCATCGGCATCTTCAACGGCATCAAGCAGATCACCCACCCCGACTATGTCGTGCCGGTCGAGGAGTTCGCCTCGTTGCCGCTCGTCGAACCCGTCTATCCCCTGACCCAGGGGCTGAGCTCCAAGGCCCTGACCAAGCTGGTGCGCGCTGCGCTTGCGACCGTCCCCGACCTGCCCGAATGGATTCCGTCCGACCGCATGGCGCAGTTCCGCTGGCCGACCTTCCGCGAGGCGATGACCTCAGTGCATGCTCCGGCCGAACCTGCGGACTCCGAACTTTGGGCGCCGCCCCGCATGCGTCTCGCCTATGACGAATATCTCGCCGGCCAGTTGGCGCTCATGATCGTCCGCGCCACCTTGGTTGCGCCCCGCGGCATTCCTCGCACCCTCACGGGAGAGATCACGGGCCGTGTCGAAGCCGCCCTGCCCTTCGCGCTTACCGACGGCCAGCGCATGGCCCTCGCCGACATTCGCGACGACCTCGCGGCCCCGCTCCGCATGTCGCGCCTGCTGCAGGGCGACGTGGGCTCGGGCAAGACCGTTACCGCCCTGCTCGCAATGGCAATGGTCGCCGAAAGCGGCGCACAATCCGCGCTGATGGCGCCCACCGAGCTCCTCGCTGCTCAGCACTACAGAACGTTGGCGCCGATCTGCGTCACAGCCGGGATCGGCCTCGAGCTCGTCACGGGCAAGATGCCCGCCGCCGACCGCCGCGCAGCGCTCGAACGGCTGGCGTCGGGCGAGAGCCAGATCGCGGTCGGCACGCACGCGCTGTTCCAGTCTGGAGTCGAGTTCCACGATCTCGGCCTCGTGGTGGTCGACGAGCAGCATCGGTTCGGCGTCGAACAGCGCCTCGCACTCACCGACAAGGGCAGCCACGCCGATCTGCTGGTGATGACCGCGACGCCAATCCCCCGCACGCTGGTCCTCACCCATTTCGGCGACATGGCGGTTTCCACGCTGCGCGAAAAGCCACGCGGTCGGCAGCCCATCGATACCGCGGTGCTTCCCGTCGCCGACTACGACCGTGTGCTCGCCCGCCTGAAGTCTCGCATCGACGAAGGCGCGCAGGCCTTCTGGGTCACCCCGCTGGTCGAGGAGAGCGAAGCGCTCGACGTAACCTCCGCCGAGGATCGCTTCGCGGAACTGAAGAAGACGTTCGGCGACCGGGTCGCCCTCGTTCATGGTCGCATGACGCCGGCCCAAAAGGACGAGGTGATGGGGCGCTTCCAGGCGGGCGAGGTGTCAATTCTCGTGGCCACCACGGTTATCGAGGTCGGCGTCGACGTCCCGAACGCCACCATCATGATCATCGAGCACGCCGAGCGTTTCGGCCTTGCCCAGCTGCACCAGTTGCGCGGCCGCGTCGGCCGCGGCTCCCAGCGCTCCGCCTGCCTTCTGCTCTACAAGGGCCCGCTGTCGGAAACCGCGCAGGCCCGGCTCGAGACCATCAAGTCTACCGAGGACGGCTTCGAGATCGCCGAGCGCGACCTCGAGCTGCGCGGCCAGGGTGATCTCCTCGGCACCCGCCAGTCCGGCATGCCCGGTTACCACCTCGCCGTCCCCGATGTGCACGGCCACCTGCTGGAATACGCCCACGACGCCGCAAAAGCCCTGCTCGCCCGCAACCCCGGTTTCACCGGAGCCGAGGGCGAAGCGGTGCGCACGCTGCTGTATCTGTTCAGAAAGGACCTGGCGCTGCCGCTGATCAGGGCGGGGTAAGAAGCTTGCCCACCCCACAGTGTCATTCCCGCGAAGGCGGGAATCCATTTTACGTTTCGCGCAAGGTGAGAGTTGGGTCCCCGCTTTCGCGGGGACGACATCCGTGATGTTGGCTGGCTAGTGCGCCCGCGCCTCGGCCAGCGCTTTGAGGTCCGCCGGCTTGAGCGTCACGCTCTCGCCGCACCCGCATTCGTCGGTCTGGTTCGGGTTCTTGAAGGTGAAGCCGGATTTGAGGATGTCTTCCTCGAAGTCCATCACCGTGCCGAGCAGGAACAGCGTCGCCTTGGGCTCGATGTAGACGTCGACGCCCTTGTCCACCACATGGTCATCGCCGGCCACCGGCGCGCCCACATAGTCGAGCGTATAGGCCTGCCCCGCGCAGCCGGCGTTCTTGATGCCGACGCGCACACCGGTCACCGGCGTCGCCGAGCCGGCCATGATCTCTCGCACGCGGCTTGCGGCGGCATCGGTGAGGCTCATGATCGGAAGGGGCAATCGTCCAACTCCATCGTCACTGGACGATATAGCATCTGACGCTCGAGATACCAAGCGGCTCGCTGTCGCGACTGCTCTTAATAATTGTCCCAGACGCCGGGCGTAATCAGTTCAACGACCAGTCGATCGGGATCGCGGAAGTAAAGGCTGCGAGCGCCCTGCGGCCAGCGCACTTCGCTTTCGATCTCGACACCTCGGCCCAGGAGGAAGGCCTTCCAGCCGTCGTACTCGGCTGCCGGAATGCCGAACGCGAAATGCTGCTCACCGCTGCCGTCGTGGGCTGGAATGAAACCGCCGCCGATCGGGATCGGACGGAGGGTTGCCCCGCGCTTGAACAGCAACAGCACCTGCCCCGGTTTCACCGCCAATGGCTGGATGCGGTCGTCTCCGCCCATCGCCTTGAAGCCGAACAAGCCGACGTAGAAATCGCGCGAGCGAGCCACGTCCGTAACGTAGAGCGCGGTCTCAACCAGCCCATCAAGTGGCGGTCGCTCCGCCGTCACCACCAGTTCAGCGCAACCTGCGCTTCCTCGGACATGCGGGTCTGGTCCCAGGGCGGGTCGTAGACCATGTTCACGGTGACGCCCGAGATCCCCTCGACCGACAGCGCGGCATTCTCCACCCAGCCCGGCATTTCGCCGGCCACCGGGCAGCCCGGTGCGGTGAGCGTCATGTCGATCGTCAGGTGCCGGTTGTCGTCGAGGTCGACCTTGTAGATGAGGCCCAGCTCGTAGATGTCGACGGGGATTTCCGGGTCGTAGACGGTCTTCAGCACGCCGATGAGGTCGGCCGTGATCCGCGCCACCTCCTCGAGGGGAATCGCCGGCGACATCGTCGGCACGATCCGGTTCCCCTCGGTGACGTCTGCCGCCGGCGCCGGTGCTTGCTCTGTCTTTTCAGCCACTTCGTCGGTCATGCGAGCAGTTTCTGTGCCTTTTCGATGCCCTCGACCAGCGCGTCGATGTCATCCTTGCCGGAATATAGGGCGAGCGAGGCGCGGCAGGTAGAGGTAACGCCGAACCGCTTGAGCAGCGGCATGGCGCAATGCGTGCCCGCGCGCACGGCGATGCCGTAGCGGTCGAGAATAGTCGAAACATCGTGGGCATGCGCGCCCTTGAGCTCGAACGAAAAAATGCCGCCCTTGCCCGGCGCATCGCCGATCAGGCGCAGCGAGTTGATGCGCCCGAGCCGCTCGCGCGCATAATCGGCAATTTCGTGCTCATGGGCGGCGATCGCCTCGCGCCCGAGGCCCTCGACATAGCCGATCGCCGCACCCAGCCCGATCGCCTGCACGATCGGCGGCGTTCCGGCCTCGAACCGGTGCGGTGGGTCGTTGTAGGTGATGGTGTCGAGCGTCACGACGTCGATCATCTCGCCGCCGCCCTGGTAGGGCCGCATCGACTGCAGGTGCTCGGCCTTCGCGTACAGCACCCCGATTCCGGTCGACCCGTAGAGCTTGTGCCCGGTAAAAGCATAGAAATCGACGTCGAGCGCCTGCACGTCGACCTTGAGATGCACGGCTCCCTGGCTGCCATCGACCAGCACCGGAATGCCTCGGGTATGGGCGCGCGCGACCACGTCGGCGATCGGGACGACCGTACCCGTCACGTTCGACATGTGCGTTATCGCAACCATCTTGGTGCGCGGCGACAGCGCCTGCTCGAAGGCGTCGAGATCGAAGGTGCCGTCGTCGCGGCAGTCGACAAATTTCAGCACCGCTCCGTGGCGTTCCCGCAGGAAGTGCCAGGGCACGATGTTGGAATGGTGCTCAAGGATCGAAATGACGATCTCATCACCTTCCCGAATCCTCGGTTCCGCGAAGGACGACGCGACGAGGTTGATTGCCTCGGTCGAGCCCTTGGTGAAGACGATCTCTTCGGGCCGCCTCGCGTTCAGGAAGCGTGCCGCAGCCTTGCGGCCGCCCTCATATTCCTCGGTCGCGCGGTTCGCGAGCGTGTGCAGGCCACGATGCACGTTGGCGTAGGCGTGCTCATAGGCCCAGTCCATCTTGTCGAGCACGACCTTCGGCTTCTGCGCCGAAGCCCCGGAGTCGAGATAGACCAGCCGCTTGCCGTGGATCTCTTCCTTGAGGATCGGGAAGTCGGCGCGGACTTGTGCGAGGTCTAGTGCCATGCCGCGCGCCCCCCACCCTTGATCCCTCCCCTCAAGGGGGAGGGAGACGACTGAGGGCCTCGATGCTGCGCCCCCCTCCCCCTTGAGGGGAGGGGCTGGGGGTGGGGGTTCATCAGTTGCCACCCAGCCACCGCTCCACCACGCCCTCGAGCGCCAGGTGCAGCTCTTCGTCCTCGATCGGATCGAGCACTTCTTCGATGAAGCCGCGCACCAGCATGCTCTCGGCCTGCGCCTGCGGAATACCGCGGCTCATCAGGTAGAACATCGATTCCTCGTCGAGCGCGCCGGTGGTCGAGCCGTGCCCGCACACCACGTCGTCTGCGAAAATCTCGAGCTCGGGCTTGGAATAGATCTGCGCCTCGTCCGACAGCATCAGGCCCTGCATCATCAGCTTCGCGTCGGTCTTCTGCGCGTCGCGGGCGACGACGATCTTGCCCTGGAAGGCTGCGGTCGAGCGGCCGCGTGCGATCTGCTTGAACAGCGGCTTCGACGAACACCGCCGCACCGCATGCGTCACTTCCAGCGTGATGTCCGAGTGCTGGCCTTCGGTCACGAGGTTGAGCCCGGTGAAATCGCCATGCGCGCCCTCGCCCTCGTGCCGCGCGAAGAGATTGAACCGGCTGAGGCCGGGCCCGACGTGGATCGCGATGGTCCGCAGCTTCGCCTCGGCGCCAAGGTGATATTCGGCCGTCGCGAAGCTGGTTGCCGCGGCGGCGCTCAGATCGAGCAGGATATGCGTGAGTTCGGCGCCCTTCCCCACCGCGACGTAGCTCGCGTGGTTGCTGACGTGCGCTTCGTCGGTGCCCGAGAACGTCTCGATCACCGTCGCCTTGCTGCCGTCCGCCACGAACAGGTGCACGCTGTCGTTGACATGCGCAGCGCCGCCCTCGCTGCGGCGGTCGATATGGACCACCTGCGTCGCGCGGCTGCGAATCTCGACCTTCAGCGTTTCGGTCGCGAGCGCCGAATTGAGCCGCACCAGCACGTCATCGCGCTCGGTCAGCGACGAGCCCTTGGCGGTCGTCGCCGTCATCCCCGGCGGCATCGCGCCCGAAATGTCGGCCTTGCCGTTGACCATCGGAATGCGATGAGCACCCTCGATGCGCAACGCCGGCTCGCTGATCGCCGGCATGGTCACCGCGAGCTCCGGCACCGCGCGCAACAGCATCTTGAGATCGGTGTAGTGATAGCTCTCGACCTTGCGCGTCGGCAGGCCAATCGCCTGCAGCCGCTCGGCCGCCGCAGTCGCCCCGCGCGCACCCAGCTGGCCGATCAGCGCCTGCTCGGCAGGCCCGATGCGAACGGGGGCATGCACGATCACGCCGCCGCCTCGTCAAAACTCGCATAGCCCTTGGCCTCGAGCTCGAGCGCCAGCTCCTTGCCGCCGCTCTCGACCACGCGGCCATCAGAGAACACGTGGACGACATCCGGCACGATATGATTGAGCAACCGCTGGTAATGGGTGATCACCAGCATCGACCGATACGGGTCGCGCAGCGCGTTGACGCCGTCGGAGACGACCTTCAGCGCGTCGATGTCGAGCCCGCTGTCCGTCTCATCGAGCACGCACATCTTGGGCTTCAGCAGCGCCATCTGCAAAATCTCGGCGCGCTTCTTCTCGCCGCCGGAGAACCCGACATTGAGCGCGCGCTTCAGCATGTCCTGGTCGATATGAAGGTCGCGGCCGGCATCCTTGACCGCTCGCATGAAATCGGGCGTCGTCTGCTCCGGTTCGCCGCGCGACTTGCGCTGCGCGTTGATCGCCGCCTTGAGGAAGGTCATCGTCGCGACACCCGGCACTTCCACCGGATACTGGAACGCGAGGAACAGCCCCTTGGCCGCCCGCTCGCTCGGATCGAGCCCGAGGATGTCCTCGCCGTCGAGCAGCACCTCGCCCTCGGTGACCTCATAGTCCTCCTTGCCGGCAAGCACATAGCTCAGCGTCGACTTGCCCGAGCCATTGCGGCCCATCACGGCATGCACCTGCCCGGCCGGAACGATCAGGTTCACGCCCTTGAGGATGTCGCGGTCTTCGATCCGCGCGTGGAGGTTGCGGATTTCAAGCATTGGGGTGGTCATTGCGTGTGCCTTGAGTTCTGACGCGTCAAAACATCCACGGTGTCGTTCCCGCGAAGGCGGGAATCCATTTTACCGCTGGAGCGAAACGAAAGGTGGATTCCCGCCTTCGCGGGAATGACGCCGGTGAGTTGTCTGGAGACCGGAAAGACCGTCATCCCACGCTGCCTTCGAGGCTCACCGCGATCAGCTTCTGCGCTTCCACCGCGAACTCCATCGGCAGGTGCTGCAGCACGTCGCGGACGAAGCCGTTGACGATGAGGCCGACGGCCTCCTCTTCGCTCAGGCCGCGCTGCTGGCAGTAGAACATCTGGTCGTCGGAAATCTTGCTGGTGGTCGCCTCGTGCTCGAACACCGCCGACGAGTTGCGGCTCTCGATATAGGGCACTGTGTGAGCGCCGCACTTGTCGCCGATCAGCAGGCTGTCGCATTGCGTGAAATTGCGCGCGCCCTTGGCCTTGGCGTGCGCCGACACAAGGCCACGATAGGTATTGTCGGAAA
>Ga0265339_10000387_pt1 | contig 34871 bp, 31 predicted proteins | sample 4CB219metaG_FD_202085 | JGI IMG/M metagenome (GOLD analysis project Ga0265339, IMG submission 202085) | Rhizosphere microbial communities from Carex aquatilis grown in University of Washington, Seatle, WA, United States - 4-CB2-19 metaG | ecosystem: Host-associated > Plants > Roots >... | reverse complement strand
GCGGTAGCAACGAACTCGCCGGCAAGGTCGCCGTCATCACCGGCGCCGGGCGCAACATCGGCCGCGCCATTGCGCTAGCGCTGACCGACGCCGGCGCCTCCGTCGTCATCAACGTACGCTCCAACCAGGCCGAGGCCGACAAGGTCGTCGGCGAGGTCAAGGCGGCCGGCGGCAAGGCCGTTGCCGTGCTCGGCGACGTCGCCGACCCGAAGGTGGCGCAGGCGATGGCTGATGCGGCGATGAAGGCGTTCGGCCGCATCGACATCCTGGTCAACAACGCCGCATTGCGGCGCGAGAAGAACATCACCGAGATGTCCTACGAGGAGTGGCGCGAGGTCATGGGCGTCATCCTCGACGGCGCGTTCCACTGCGTGAAGGCCTGCCTGCCGGCGCTGCGCAAGAGCGGCAGCGGCGCCATCATCAATACGGGCGGCATGAGCGCGCATATCGGCTCCAAGGACCGCGCCCATGTGATGACGGCGAAATCGGCGCTGGTCGGGTTTTCGCGCGCGCTGGCGCACGACCTCGCCGCCGATGGCATCACCGCCAACTGCGTGGTGCCGGGCGCGATCGACACCACGCGGCCAACCACGTCGCTCAAGCCCGCGCATCATCTCACGCACGGCACCATCACCGGCGAGCGCGGCAAGCCGGAAGATGTTGCGGCGATGGTGCGTTTCCTGGCGGGACCCGGCGCCCGCAACGTCACCGGGCAGACTCTGCACGTCAACGGCGGCGCGTTCCTCGGCTAGGCCGAGCGGGTGGCCGCACGCCTGCGAAAGTGCTAATCCAGCGCAGTTTTCCGGGTAACAGCGAGGGCGTCATGTACACCGATCTGGGTCTTTTCATCGACGGACAATGGCTCAACGGCTCCGGCCGCAAGGGCGAGGATGTGATCAATCCGGCGACCGGAAAGACGCTGGCGCACCTGCCGCATGCCAGCAAAGCCGATCTCGATGCCGCGCTCGGCGCCGCCGAAAAAGGCTTCCAGGTCTGGAAGAATACCTCGGCCTATGACCGCTCCAAGATCATGCGCAAGGCCGCAGATCTGCTGCGCGAGCGCCACGACCACGTCGCCAAGGTGCAGACCCAGGAGCAGGGCAAGGTCTACGGCGAGTCGCGCGTCGAGGTTTTAACGTCCGCCGACATCATCGACTGGTACGCCGAGGAAGGCCGCCGCACTTACGGCCGCATCGTTCCGGGACGGCAGAAGGGTGTGCGCCAGCTGGTGATGCAGGAGCCGGTCGGCATCGTCGCCGCCTTCACGCCGTGGAATTTCCCGACGCTCACCCCGGTGCGCAAGATCGCCGGCGCGCTCGCCGCCGGCTGTTCGATCATCCTCAAGGCTTCGGAGGAAACCCCCGGCGGGGCCGTCGAGCTGGTCAAGTGCTTTGCCGATGCCGGGCTGCCCGCGGGTGTGCTCAATCTCGTTTTCGGCGTGCCGGCCGAAGTGTCGGAGCACCTGATCCCGCAGAAGTCGGTGAAGAAGATCTCGTTCACCGGCTCGATCCCGGTCGGCAAGCATCTCGCCGGCCTCGCCGCGAAAGGCATGAAGAAGGCCACCATGGAGCTCGGTGGCCATTCGCCGGTCGTAGTGTTCGACGACGCCGATCCGGAAAAAGCGGCCGACACCATCGCCGCCTTCAAGTATCGCAACGCCGGCCAGGTCTGCATCTCGCCGACCCGCTTCTACGTTCAGGAGAAGGGCTACAACAAGTTCCTCGCGCGCTTCACCGAGTACGCCAAGAGCATCAAGATGGGCGACGGCCTCGAGAAGGGCGTCACGATGGGCCCGCTCGCCAATCCGCGCCGGCTCGACGCGATGGAGTCCTTCGTCAACGACGCCAAGGCGCGCGGCGGCAAGGTCGTCACCGGCGGCTCGCGCCACGGCAACCAGGGCTTCTTCTTCCAGCCGACGATCGTCACCGACGTGCCGGATGACTCCAAGATCATGACCGAGGAGCCGTTCGGCCCGGTGGCACCGATCGTGCCGTTCAAGACCTTCGACGAAGTGGTCGAGCGCGCCAACTCGCTGCAGTTCGGGCTCGCCGCCTATGCCTTCACCTCATCGGACAAGACGGCGGCCGCGATCGGCGACGCCATCCAGTCCGGCATGGTTGGCGTCAACAGCGTCGCCATCTCGACGCCGGAGACGCCGTTCGGCGGCGTCAAGGAGTCGGGCTACGGCTCCGAAGGCGGCATCGAAGGTCTGCAGGCCTACATGAACACCAAGTTCATCTCGCAGGGCTGATTAGCGGCCGGCGGCTACTTCGCCGCCACCGCCTTCTGGCACGCTTCCCACACCTTCACGGCGGTCGCCGGCATGTCCATGTGGTCGGCGGCGCCATTCGGGATGGCGTGCGCGATGGCGTTCATGATCGCTGCGATCGCCGCCGTGGTGCCGGCTTCGCCGGTGCCCTTGACGCCGAGCGGATTCGACGTCGCCGGCACCGAATGCGTCGCTTCGATCAGCTCGATCGGCATGTTGTGCGCGCGCGGCATGGCGTAATCCATGAACGAGCCGGTGACGAGCTGGCCGCCGCTCGGATCGTAGACCGCGTTCTCCAGCAGCGCCTGGCCTAAGCCTTGCGCCATGCTGCCCTGGACCTGGCCTTCGACCACCAACGGGTTGAGCATGTTGCCGCAGTCGTCGACCGCCGTGTAGCGGATGATGTCGACATGACCGGTTTCGGGATCGACCTCGATCTCGGCGATGTGCACGCCGTTGGGGAAGGTGAGCGGCGTCTCGGTCTTCTCCTTGGTGTCGAGGCTTTCCGACATTTCCTTCGCGCGGCGCGCAGTCTCGAACAGCGAGATGCGCCGGTCGGTGCCGACCACGGTGAAGTTGCCCTTGGCATATTGGATGTCGGCTTCCGACGCCTCGAGCAGTCCCGCGGCGACCTTCTTGGCCTTCGCGAGCATGACGTCGGCGTTGTGGACGATGGCGTGACCGGCGGCCATCGCCGAGCGCGAGCCGACCGAGGCGAAGCCCGGGATTTCCATCGTCGAATCGCCGTGCTTGTGCACGATTCTGCCGCGGTCGATGCCGAGCTTTTCCGCCAGCAGCCGCGGGAACACGGTGGCGTGCGCCTGGCCCGTATTGCCGACGTTCAAGCCGAGCACCAGCGTATCGTCGTCCGGGAACGACAGCGCCGCCGCTTCGGTCGGCAGCGCGCCGGCGTGCTCGAGCATGCAGGAAATGCCGATGCCGCGGAATTTCTTACGCCGCGCCGACTCGCGCTTGCGCTTGCTGAAGTTCTTGTAATCGGACAGCTCCATCGCCTTTTCGTAGACGCCGGGAAAGTCTCCGGAGTCGTAGGTGGTGGTGACGGCGGTCTTGTAAGGCATCGCCGATTTCGGGATCAGGTTCTTCTTGCGCAGCCGCGCGGTGTCGATGCCGGTGACGCGCGCCGCTTCCTCGACCACGCGGTCGAGCGCGTAGTTCGCCTCGGGACGTCCGGCGCCGCGATAGGGACCGATCGGCGCAGTGTTGCTGAACACGCAGGTCGAGGTGAACACGATCTTGGGGATGCGATACATGCCGGGCAGGCAGCGCGCCGGATTGTTGGTATTGATGCCGACGCCGGCAGGCGTGATGTAGGCGCCCTGGTTGCACTTGTGGTGCATGCGCAGCGCCAGGAACTTGCCATTCTCGTCGAGCGCGAGCTCGGCGTCGGTTACTGTGTCGCGCCCTTGCGTGTCGGTCATGAAGGCTTCGTTGCGCGTCGACTGCCAGGCGACCGGCCGTCCGAGCTTCTTGGCCGCGACGAGGCAGGCGAGATATTCCGGATAGACCGGCGTCTTCATGCCGAAGGCGCCGCCGACGTCCTCGGTGGTGACGTGCAATTTGTCGTTCGGCACGCCGAGGATCGGCGCCGCCTGGTTGCGCACGGTGCCGGCGCTCTGCGAGCAGGCGCGCAGGTGATACGTCTCGGCCTTGGCGTCGTACCAGCCGTTGGAGCCACGCGTCTCCATCGACACGACCATCAGCCGCTGGTTGACGACCGAGACGCGCGCGACGTGGCGCGCGTCCTTGATGATCTCGTCGACCTCGCGCTCGTTGTCGGCGCTGTCGATCATGCCCGGCCAGTCGAGCGCCAGGTTGCCAGGCGCCTCCGCGTGCAGCATCGGCGCGCCGGCCTTGAGCGCGTCGCGCAGATCGGTGACTGCCGGCTGTTCCTCGTACTCGACGGCGACGAGGTCGGCGGCGTCCTGCGCTTGTCCACGCGTCTCGGCGACCACCATGGCGACCGCCTCGCCGACATAGAGCACGCGTTCACCGGCGAGCGTCGGGCGGAACGGCTGCACCAGTTCCTTGCCGCCGCGGCCGGGCAAGGGCGGATGCCGCCCGGCGGATTTGAGACCCGCGGCCTTCATGTCCTTGTCGGTCAGTACAGCCAGCACGCCCTTCAGGCCAAGCGCGGCGCTGGCGTCGATCGAAACGATACGGGCGCAGGCATGGGGCGAGCGCACGAAGACGGCAAAGGCCTGCTTGGGCAGGCGGGCATCGTCGACATAGTGGCCGGCGCCGCGCACCAGCGCGTCGTCCTCGACGCGCACTTCACGTTGGCCGTGGTGGGCTGAACTCGTTGCGTCCATGACAGTCCCGGTTTTTTGCGTAGCCGCCCGCTTATAGCCCAGCGGGCGCGCCAGACGACAGGGGCTTGCGTCGGCAGGGCCGCTGCGGCACCAAGCAGTTCCCGCTCACGCATAAATCTCACCTTTCACGGGACGAAATGCGAACCATCGACACGCACACGCACATCCTCACCCAGGAAACCGCCGCGCTGATCACCAAGGCCGCGCCGAAAACGCCGGTGACCATCACGCCGAGCGACAACGACTTTGCCGCGCTCGACGTCGGCGGCGTGGTCTACCGGCCGTTCCCGACCGGGGGCTTCGACATCCCGCGCCGTTTAAGTGACATGGACGCGACCGGCGTCGATGTGCACGTGCTGTCGGCGACGCCGCAGACCTATCTCTACGGCCTCGGCGACGAGCTGAGCGCGACCGTCGCCGCCATCCAGAACGACCAGATGGCCAAGCATATCAAGGCGCACCCGACGCGCTTCATGGGCATCGCGACGCTGCCGATGGCCTCGCCGCAACGCGCCGCCGACGAACTGCGGCGCGCCATCACCAAGCTCGGCCTGCGCGGGGCGATGTTTGCCTCCAACGTCGCCGGCAAGAATCTCGACGATCCGAGCTTTGCGCCGCTGTGGGCGACGGCGGAGGAGCTCGGCGCCTTCATGTTCGTGCATCCGAACAACGTTGCCGGCGCCGACCGCCTCAAGTCCTATTATCTCGCCAATCTCATCGGCAATCCGCTCGACACCACCATCGCCGCCGCGTGCCTCTATTTCGGCGGCGTGCTCGACCGGCATCCGAAGCTGAAGGTCATGCTGGCGCACGGCGGCGGCTTCACGCCTTACCAGGCGGCGCGCTGGGAGCATGGCTGGGCGGTGCGTCCTGAGCCGAAGGTCAACATCAAGCAGCAGCCGCGCGACATCGCCAAGCGCTTCTACTACGACACCATCCTGCATTCGGCGCCGGTACTCGAACTCATGATCGGCCATGTCGGCGCGGAACGCGTCATGCTCGGCAGCGATTATCCTTACGACATGGGCATGATCGGTTGCGTCGCCCATGTGCGCGGCTTGAAGATTTCCGACGCCGACAAGAATTCGATTCTGTCCGGCCTCGCCGAGCAACTGCTGAAGGTGAATGCATGAACGTGCAGGCCGCCGCCAAGGCCGTCCGCATTCCGGTCGCGGCGGTCACGGCGTTCATCACCGACGCAATGATGAAGTCGGGATTGCCGGCGGCCGATGCCGCCAAGGTTGCCGAGTTGATGCTCGAGGCGGATCTTTCCGGTGCCGACGCGCACGGTGTGTTCCGCCTGCCACAGTACGTCAACCGCTTCAAGCTGGGCTCGACCAACCCGCGCCCGAACATCAGGGTGGAGCGCACCGCGCCTGCGACCGCTTTGGTCGACGGCGACAACGGCATGGGGCACCTGGTCGTCTCGCGCGCGATGGAGACCGCCATCGAGCTCGCGCGCGAGAACGGCGTCGCCTGGGTTGGCATGCGCATGTCGAACCATGCCGGCGCCGCCGGCGTCTATGCGTCGCTGCCGCTGAAAGCCGGCATGATCGGCATCTACGCCGCGGTCGCCAACGCCAACCACATGCCGCTCGCCGGCGGCGCCGAGCCGCTGCTCGGCACCAACCCGATCGCCATCGCCATTCCTGCCGGTGAGGAAGCGCCGCTGGTGCTCGACATCGCGACCTCGATCGTGTCCTACGGCACCATTAAGAACCACCGGCTGCAGAACAAGCCGCTTCAAGGCGACTGGATGGTCGATCCGAAGACCGGCGAAGCCGTGATCGATCCGCAGAAAAGCGTTGAGGCCTTGCTGCTGCCGATGGCCGGCTACAAGGGGGCGGGGCTGGCACTGATGATCGGCCTGCTCGCCGGCACGCTCAACGGCGCGTTGTTCGGCCGCGACTGCGTCGACTTCAACGCCGAGCCGGGCAAGGTCACCAACACCGGGCAATTCGTGATCGCGCTCGATCCCGCGCGCTTCCAGAAGATCGAGACTTTCAAGGCCGAGGTCGACCGCCACATCCGGAGCTTGCGCGTCTCCACGGTGCTGCCCGGCAACAGCGTGCGGCTGCCCGGCGAGGAGCGCGCCAGGCGCCGCGCCGACCGGCTGGCCAACGGCCTCGCGTTGGCGCCGGAATTGCTGGTGGAGCTCGACAAGTTGGCAAAGAATCTCTCGATCACGCCGCTGCGCGAGCGCACCTGAGTCCGACTATAGCTTCGCGGGAATCCCGTTGTCTGCTATCGTCACCTTCGTTCCAGAGTTCATTTGGAGAATGGCGGGCATGGTGAAACGCGCATTCGCAGCATTGATCGCGGTCACGATTGCCGCCGCCGTGGTGCCTTTAGCAGCCGCACAGGATTACGGTGCCATCGTCGCCGCGCCCGACCGTAGCGATGCCGATCGCAACACCGACAAACGCCGCGATCCGCAGAAGCTGTTGAATTTTATCGGCGTGAAGGAAGGAATGAAGGTGCTCGATATGGAAGCGGGCGCCGGCTACACCACCGAACTTTTGGCGCGCGCCGTTGGACCGGATGGCGTCGTCTACGCGCAGGATTCGGCCGAGGTCGTCGAGCGGCAGGTCAAGGACAAGTTTGATCTTCGCGCTCAGAAGCCTGCGATGAAGGGGGTCATCCATGTCATTCGCAACTACGACGACCCGTTACCGCCGGATGTGCGCGATCTCGATCTGATCACGTTCTTTTTCGCCTATCATGACATGACTTACATGCAAGTCGATCGCGCGGAGATGAACCGCAAGCTGTTCGTGGCGCTCAAGCCCGGCGGCCATCTTTTAATCGCCGATCACTCGGCAAAAGCTGGCGACGGCGCATCGGTTGGAAAAACGTTCCATCGTATCGAGGAAGCCATATTGCGCGAGGAAGTCGAAGCGGCCGGATTCAAACTCGTCGCCGAAGGCGATTTCCTGCGCCATCCCGAAGACGCGCGCGACGTCATCGTATTCCGCGCGCCGACGCCGATCGACGAGTTCGTGCTGAAGTACCAGAAGCCGCAGTAAACGGCGCTCATGCGGTTGCGGTGAACCTTCTCAGCCCGCAGGCGCCAAAGCCTTTTGGCTGCAGGCCTTGAGGATATTCAGCGCTTGCACCTCGTCCAGATCCGCCAGACTGAGGCCGCTCTTCAGGTCGATGAATCCTTTCAGGATGTTTGCGGTACCGGCCGTATCGGCGAACGCCATCGACCAATCGCCGAACATCCGCCGCTTGCCGACCGTCGCATTGCGGGAAAGAACGCGGATGTCTCCATGGCGGGCGTCTTTTTCGATGCGCGAGAATATTGTTTCGACGGCCGCTTGCTCGCCTTCAAGGGCCTGCAGAAAGCGGCCCGCGTAATAGACCAGAATGCCCGTCACATTCACTTCACGGTTGCGGAGGCGGGCGTCCATCAGAAGTGTCTTGAGATATGACGGCAAGAATTCGTGCTTTGCGCTGCTGTTGTAAATCAGGTGATACATCACCAAGCCCTCAATAAGATGCGGCTGCAGGTTGCAGCTCTTGTTGAGTAGCCCTGAAAGGCGACGCCGAAGTTAACCCGATGCCATCAATGGCCCGGTTCCGCTTAACCAAGCACCGGGTACTATGTTGCCGCTGTTGCGCCGGCCGCAGATCACCGGACGCCCTTGTCATTTTCGGCGGCTTTGACTTGCTCAACCACGCGTTTCCATTTCACTGCCTCGTCGGCGAGAAATTCCTTGAAGCCTTCCGGCGACGGGCTTGATGCCGGCACTATGCCGGCTTCTGTCATGCGCTCCCGCGCATTCGGATCAGCCATCGCCTTGACCACGGCGGCGTAGACCTTGGCGACGATCGGCTGCGGCGTTCCGGCGACTGCGAACAGGCCCTGCCATGAGGAGCTGACGTCCTCCGGATAGCCCTGCTCGAAAAAGGTCGGCACGTCAGGCAACAGCGCGACGCGCTCGCGCGTGGTGACGGCAAGTGCCTTCAACTGCCCGTTCTTCACGTGCGATGATGCCGCCGACAGCGTCACCAGCATGACGTCGATGTTGCCGGCGATCAGATCGAGCAATGCCGGACCGGCGCCGCCTTTGTAAGGCACCTGCGTCATCTCCAGTCCGGCGCCGCGGCGGAAATTGGCCATCGCTAGCGAATTGAGCGTGCTAATGCCCGCCGCGCCGTAATTCACCTTGCCCGGATGCACCTTCACGTAGGCGACCATCTCCTTGACCGCGTTTGGCGGAAATTTCGGGCTGGCCACCAGGATGCCGGGCGTCTCGCCCATGATCGACACCGGCACGAAGTCGCGCTCGGGCCTGACGGCGAGCTCCGGGAAGAAGCTCGGATCGATCGAGATGGTGCCGACATTGCCGAACAGGAGGGTGTAGCCGTCCGGCTGCGCGTGCGCGGCCAATTCCATGCCGACAGCGCCGGACGCGCCGCCGCGGTTGTCGATCACCAGCGGCCGGCCGAGCGCCTGCGCCAGGCTCGGCTGGATCAGGCGGAGCGCAACGTCGGTCGCGCCGCCGGGCGCAAACGGCACGATGATGTGGATCGGCTTGGCCGGATAGTCCGAGGCTTCGTCGGCGGTAGCGGGAGTGCAGGCGGCAACGAACAGCAAACCGAGGAGCGCGCCCTTGCGAATCCACGCCGTCGTCATGCCGTGCTCCTTATGCCGCCGCTTTCACCTCATCGGGGTCGAGCGGCAGCTTGACCGGCCGCTTCAGCTTGGCCGACAGGTCGAGCGCCTTGGTCAGCATCAGGTTGCGATGCGCTTCCTCCACGGTCGCCGCCGCGGTCGGCAGGCCGAGCGACACGCGGTTGAGCCAACTGTCGGTTTCCAGCGCCATCGGCCCACGCAATTCGCCGAGCGCCATGTCGCCGGGCGGATAGCTGCCCATGAAGTCGACCAGCCGCGAGGCATCGGGATTGTAGCCTTCCGACGTGCCCTTGGAGACCGCCAGCACAATGTCGCTGTGGGTGTCGTCGATGGTCAGCGCACCGGTGGTGCCGATGATGCCCACCGCGAGCGAATAGACCGCCGGTGGCCAGGTGGTCGGCAGTGCCCACGACATGTTGAGGTGGTAGAGCGTGCCGTCCTCGAAACTGATCATGCCAGCGGTGGCGTCGATGCCCTGGTAGAGCGGCCCGAGCACCTTATCGATCGAGCGGGCATAGACCTCGACCGGCTTCTTTGGTTCCAAGCACCACATGCAGATGTCGAGCGCATGCGTGCCCGAGATCACCATTGGCGAGATGGTCGAGGGATTGTCGGTGCGCTTGTAGTTGTCGATCGCCACCAGCCGGTTCATGAAGGCGCGCGAGGTGACGAGCGTGACGTCTCCGAGCGCGCCGGTGCGGCATTTCTCCTTGGCCGCCAGCCAGCGGCGGCGGAAGCGCTGGGTGTAGCCGACCACGGCGTCGACCTTGGCGTCCTGGATCGCTTTCAGCACGCGCTCGGATTCATCGAGCCGGGTGGCTAGCGGCTTCTCGATCAGCAGGGGAATGCCGCGTTCGAGTGCGACCATGATCGGATCGACGTGCAGGTGCTCGTCGGTGGCGATGATCGCCGCCGTGACTTCCGGCCGCCTGAGCAATTCGACATGGCTTTGCGTGACGAAATCGGCGCTGATCTTCGGCGCCACTTCGCCGGCCCGGTTCGGGTTCTTCTCGGCGAGCCCGATCCATTCGACCGCCGGATGGCGCGCCGCCACTTCGCCGCGGAACAGGCCGACGCGGCCGCCGCCGATGATCGCGAGGCCGACGCCTTTGGCCGACTTTTTCATGATGGATTGTCTCCCGCCGGATTGAGCCCGGCCCGGTTTCTTTGCTTGAGCTCGGCGATGCCGGAGATGGTTTCGTTGCTGAGCGGCAGGTCGATCGGCTCGTTGCGGTCGGCTGACAGGTCGGCGGCGCTGTAGGTCTCCATCACGTGCCGCGCCGATTCCGGCGTCACCATCACCGGCGTGTTGCGGATGCAGGCCTCGAGGAAATGGATGGTCTCCGGCCCCATGCCGCCGGCAAAGACATTGTCGACCCATTCGCCCGGCATCGTCGACATCGGGAATTGCTGGCCATCCTTCACGGTGTTGAGCCAGTTGTCGCGTTGGGTGTCGTCGAGGAACAGCGAGCCCTCGGTACCGGTGATCTCGATCCAGGTGGCGCAGTAGTTCGGATAGCTCGGCGGCAGGTTCCAGCCGCCGCCGATCATCACCGCCACGCCATTGTCCATGGTGACCGTGGTGAACATGATGTCGTGCGAGCCGTTGACCGGCTGCATGTAGCCATAGGCGCCCTGCGAATAGACGCGCACCGGCTTCGCCGGCTCCAGCAGCCACATGACGAAATCGAGGTCGTGCGTCGACTCCATGACGACCGGGGAAAGGCGCACGCGGCCAGCGATCTTCTTGCCCAGGCTGCGCGACAGGTGCCGGCTCACCAGCACCGACACGACCTTGCCGAGCGTGCCGTCGACGATCTTTTTCTTGGCGTAGGCGATCTTCGGATTGAAGCGCTGCGAATAGCCGATGGTGAATTTGAGGTTGTTGCGCTGGGCGAGCATGATCAGCTCGTCAGCTTCCCACAATTCCAGCGCGATCGGCTTCTCCAGCATCACGTTCTTGCCGTTCTTCAGGCAGTCGCGGCAGATCGGATAGTGGTTCGATTCCGGTGTGGTCGAGATGTAGACCACCGAGATGTTCGGGTTGTTGATGATGTCGTTGTAGTCGAGCGTCGCCGTCGCCGGCTTGTAGAGCTTCTTCACCTCGGCCAGCCGGTCGGGCCGGATCTCGCACAGGTGCAATTTGTCCACCAGCGCGGTGCGGGCCAGCGTCTCCGCCCGCGTGCCGCCGACCCAGCCAACCCCGATCACTGCCGCTTCAACCGTTTTCACTTGCGCGTTTTCCTTGGTGTATTGATTTTCGGGCGGCACACTAGCCGCTTGTGGGGCGTCGGTGGAAGAGGGCAGGGCTCGCTCGTTTCATCCCGTCAAACCGGCTTGCCCGACGCCGAACACCTGCGCCGCGAACTGCGGGTAAACCTCGGCCAGTTGTGGCGCCACCGTCTCGCGCATCAGCTTGAGCGTCGCGGCCGAGGGCGGCTCGGTTTCCGGCACTCGCGCCGGCATCGTGAATTCGAAGCCGGTGTGCTCGACCACCTCGTCGGCGGTGTGGCCGGGGTGGACACTCTCCAGCGTGAAGCGGCCGTCGGCGAAGGTGAACAGGCAGCGATTGGTGACCAGCGCGATCGGCCCGCCCGGGCGGTACACGTTCGGCGCGCTGACGCCGGGTGCGCTGACGAAGGACACCTTCGGTACCAGCGTGCGGCGCGAATGCTCGGTGCGGAACAGGATCACCTTCGGCACCACGTAATAGAGATAGGCCGAGCCGAACGAGCCGGGAAACCGTACCTTCGGATGATCGTGGTCGCCGATGCTGACGAGGTTGACGTTGCCTTGGCCGTCGATCTCGCCGCCCGACAAGAAGAACACGTCGATGCGGCCCTGTCCGGCGCAGTCGAACAGCTCGCGCGCGCCGTCGGTGAAGAAGTTGTGCTTGCGGCTCTGCAAGAGCGACACGTAAGGCCGGCCGTTGCCGTTCTGCTCGCGCGCCAGCAGCGCCGCGGTCGCCGGGATCGGCGAGGCATTGCCGACCGCGACGTGGCGCACGTCGCCGATCAGCCGCGCGATGACGTCGGCGAGCAGCTCCTCGTCGCGGAGGTCATGCTGCGCGCTTGGCATAGACGTAGCGCTCCAGATACTCGGCAAAGCCTTGCGCGGTCGCCGCCATCCTGGCGTACAGCGCCAGATGTTCAGCGTCGGCGGCGTAATGGTCCGGCAGCGGCAGCGGCCAGGCGCCGCGCTCGGCCACCGCGACGCTCTCGACGTAGAAACCCGGCAGCGTGCCGGCGGCCGTTACCGGATCGTCGAGCAGATTACCGTCGACGATCTTCTCGACCGTCGCGACGGTCTTGTCCGCGGCATGCGCCATGGTCGCCAATTCCCGCTGACGTCCGATCCAGACATTGCCGTGCCGGTCGGCCATCGGCGCGTGAAACAACGCGACATCCGGCTTGATCGCCGGCAGCAGCACGATCGGATCGGAATTGCCGAACGGATTGTCGATCGTGCGCCAGTCGTCTCGGTATTTCAGCACGTCGGAGCCGATCAGCCCGCGCAACGGCATGAACGGCACGCCTTTCTCCGCCGCCTGCAACGCAGCGTGCAGCGCCGGGCAGGTCGCGTCCTTCATCTTGATCGCGCCCGCAGTGACGGCAGCGGTGAAGCGCGGCGCCGGGCCGAACTCGCCGAGGCTGACCGCGCTCGTCTCCAACGTCTCGACGCAGCCGGCGCCGATCATGAGATCGGCCTGCAGGCTCGAGGTCGGCAACGCGACGAGATGCAGCTTTTTCACATGGCGGCAAACCAGCGCGCGCGTTGCCGCCATCGGCACCCCGGAAACTTCGCGCGGCACGACAAGCAGGCAGCCGTCGCGGATGACGGACAGTGCTTCGTCGAGCGATTTTGCCAGTTGCGGCATGCAAGGCTTCCCTGCGCTATTTTTCCCATTGTTCCGCTTGCAAGGTCCACTGGATTCTGGTGGTTGAGAGGCATGAACCTTCAGGACAAGCTCAAAGCCCGCCGTTTCGTGCTGACCGCCGAAGTGACGCCGCCAGTCTCCGCCGACCGCAATGATCTCGTCGCCAAGGTGCTGCCGCTCAAGGGCCTCGCCGACGCGGTCAATGTCACCGATGGCGCCGGCGCACGCTCGCATCTTGCCACGCTCGCCTCCGCGGCGATCCTGGTGCAAGAGGGCATCGAGCCGATCATGCAGATCACCTGCCGCGACCGTAACCGCATCGCGTTGCAGAGCGATCTGATGGGCGCGGCCGCACTCGGCGTCCGCAATCTCCTGATGCTGCGCGGCGACGATCCGTCGGCCGGCGACCAACCTGACGCTAAACCGGTGTTCGACGTCGATACGCGCGTTTTGCTCGAGACTGCGCGCCGCCTGCGCGATACCGGCGAACTCCCGACCGGCCGCAAGATCGGCGGCCGAGCTCCATTCTTCCTCGGCGCCGCCGACAGCCCAATCGATCCGCAGCCCGGCTGGGAGCCGAAGGGCCTCGCCGGCAAGATCGCCGCCGGCGCGCAATTCGCGCAGACGCAGTTCTGCATGGATGCCGGCGTGGTGCGTCGCTATGTGGCGCGCCTTGCCGAGCACGGCCTCACCGACAAGCTTGCGATCCTCATCGGTGTCGTACCGCTGCGTTCGGCCAAGTCGGCGAACTGGATTCGCGAGAAGTTGTTCGGCGCCATCATCCCGCAGGCTTTCGTCGACCGCATGGAAAAGGCCTCCGATCCGCTCGCCGAAGGCCGCCGCATTTGCGTCGAGGTCATCGAAGAGTTGGCCACCATTCCCGGCGTCGCCGGCTGCCATATCATGGCGCCCAATAACGACGCCGCGGTTCCAGACGTCGTCGTCGCCGTCCGCGACAAGGTCTCCCGTCTGGCGCCGGCCTGAACTTTCGCTGCAATCCGCCGCTGACGACAAGCGCCCGGCAACAATGCTAGGGTGCCCCCGGAACAACGGGCGCGTTCAAGCGCCGGACCGGAGGGAGGATCACCGATGCGCATTTCCGTCAGGAATATTGCCGTTGCCGCGTTGGCCGGCGCCGCAATAGCCGGCGTCGTCTCGTCGTCGGCTGCGGCGCAGGAGAAGCCCTGGAAGCACGCTTTGCTCAACTCCAAGGCCGATGCCGGCATCTTCATGATGGCGGCCAAGCGCGGCTTCGCCGAAAAACAGGGCCTCAAAGTCGATCTGTTGCAGGTCAAGGACGACCAGATCGGGCTCAAGGCGCTCATCGCGGGCGAGGTCGACAGCTACGAGGGTGGCCCGCAGGGGGTGTTCTCCGCCGTCGCACGCGGCGCCGACATCAAGATCGTCGGTTGCCACTGGGTCGTGCTGCCGCATGGCATCTACGTGCGCAACGACATCAAGGCCATGACCGATCTCAAGGGCAAGACCATCGCAGTGTCTGCGCCCAACTCGATGCCGGACATGTTGGCCCGGTTCGCGTTGCAGAAGGACGGCGTCGATCCGGCGCAAGTGAAATTCGCCGCGGTCGGCGGTGACCGCGAGCGCTATCAGGCGCTGATCGGCGGCGTGGTCGAAGGGGCCGTCGTGTCGAACGAGTACCAGCCGGAGATGCCGAACACGGTACATCTCCTGGTCGCCGGCCGCGACGCGCTGCCGAACTTTTTGCGCGTCTGCATCGTTACCAGCGGCAAAGTGCTGAAGGAACGCCCTGACGACCTCGTGCATTTCCTTGCGGCGGAGATGCAGGGCTTTCGTTATGTTCTGTCGCACAAGGCTGAAACCGTTGCGCTGACCCGCGAAGTCACTGGCGCCAAGCCTGATGATCCGCGCCCGGAGTTTGTCTATGACGATGCGGTCGCCCATCACGCGGTCGATTCCGAGCTGCCCTTGCCGACTGAGAAGTTCAAGTGGATGGACGATCAGCTCGTCGCCGCCGGCCAGCTTAAGACCCCGGTCGATCTAGCCTCGGTGGTTGATCCGGGCCCGCGCGAGAAGGCGCTCAAGCTGGTCGCGGCCGGCCACTGACGGAACTGACATGGGTGAGGTGAATTTCCAGGACGTCTCCAAGCGCTTCACGTTGCGCGTCGACGGAGAGCTGCACAACGTGCAGGCGCTCGACGGCGTCAGCTTCACGGTGCGCGACGGTGAGATCGTCGCGCTCATCGGGCCGTCGGGATGCGGCAAGACCACGGCGCTGCGCGTCGCCATGGGCCTCGATGATGCGACCGGCGGCCGCGTCACTGTGGATGGCCGCGAGGTCAGGGGCTGCGGCCATGACCGTGGCATGGTGTTCCAGCACGCCGAGCTGTTGCCCTGGTTGTCCGCCTTGCAGAACGTGATGTTCGGCCTGGAAATGAAAGGCATGCGCGGCAAGACGCTGCGCGACACCGCGGAAAAATATCTCGAGCTCGTGGGACTCACGAATTCGCAGAATCGTCGTCCCCACCAGCTCTCCGGCGGCATGAAGCAGCGCGTCGGCATTGCCCGCGCGCTCGCCATTGATCCGAAAGTATTGTTGATGGACGAGCCGTTCGGCGCGCTCGACGCGCAGACGCGCGAAAGCATGCAGGCCGAGCTGCTCGACATCCATGAGCGCACGCGCAAGACGATTTTATTCGTCACCCACGATCTCGACGAAGCCGTGCTGATCGCCGACCGCATCGTCGTGATGATGGACGGCCGCGTGCGCGAGGTGATGACGGTGCCGCTCGCGCGTCCGCGCCCCGATCTCGGCGTCGTGCGTGGCATGCAGGAGTTCGCCGACACCCGCTACAAGGTCTGGCGCGCGCTGCACGAAGGTCCAAGGGTGCACTGACAATGGTCGATGTGATCGAACGTGACAGCCCAATCGCGGTGCCTGCAGAAGCGCCGGAACGCCGGCCGCTGCCGCGCTGGCTGATCACGCTTGTCTCGATCGCCGTCGCGCTGGTGCTGTGGGAGATCTTCGGCCGCCGCATCAATCCGGTGTTCGGCTCCTATCCGAGCGCGATCGCGGTCGCCTTTTGGGAATTGCTGCGAAGCGGCCAGCTCGGCACCGCAATGTATCAGAGCCTGCAGCCGTTCCTGTTCGGTTATGGGCTCGCCATCGTCATTGGCGTGCCGCTCGGCCTGTTTGTCGGCGGCTTCCGCACCGCCGAAGCGGCGCTCGGCATCTACGTCACCGCCGGTTACGCCATGCCGCTGGTCGCGCTGGTGCCGTTGCTGGTGCTGTGGCTGGGGCTCGGTTTCGCGGTGAAGGCCGCGGTGGTATTTTTGATGGCGCTGTTCCCGATCTGCATCAACACCTGGCTCGGCGTTACCGCAGTGCCGAAGACGCTGATCGAAGTCGGCAAGTCGTTCGTCGCCCCGCAAACCGTCATATTGCGCCGCATCGTGCTGCCGGCGACGCTGCCTTACATCATGGCGGGGGTGCGCCTCGCCGTTGGCCGTGCCGTGGTAGCCATGGTTATTGCCGAGTTTTTCACCACCATTTCCGGGCTCGGTGCTGTGATCATCAATTCCGCCAATAACTTCGATACCGCCACGATGTTCGTGCCGATCATCATCCTCATGGTGATGGCGGTCGGCCTGAACTGGCTGATCGGCTGGGTCGAGCGCCGCGTCGCACCCTGGCAGGCCGAGATCGCGGGGCGGGACCGGGAATAGCCAGAAATTCAAGCCGACGCGTCCGGCTTGTTCACTCGCTGTCACGTATCAGACTTAGACAAGGTGATAGGCTCGCTTAACCTCCCGTGCAGGAACCTTGGCGTATCGAGAAGGTTATGTGAATCGGCGTGATCTGTTCCGGCTCTTCTCGCGCCGCCAACCAGGATCGACACGATGCTCACCCAATCACGGTTCATGCGGCACGCGGTCGCAACGCTCGCTCTTTTGGTTCTGGCCGCGGGTGCTGTCTACGCGCAGGGCGCGGCGCCGTTCGCGCGGCTTGCCGGCCAGTGGAGCGGCTCCGGCACCATCGACCTCTCCAACGGTTCGCACGAGCCGATCAAGTGCAAAGCGGCCTATGACGTTCTCGAGGAACGCAGCAATCTTCAGCTCAACATCCGCTGCGCCAGTGAGAGCTACAACTTCGATCTCCGCGCCAGCGCGACCTATGCCTCCGGCGCCATTACCGGCACCTGGAGCGAAGCGACCCGCAATGCCGCGGGCACCATTACCGGCAAGGCCGATGACGGACACTTCCAGGTCACCGCTTCGGGGCCGGCCTTCACCGCCAGCCTTACGTTGGTGACTCGCGGCGACAAGCAGTCGGTGGCGATCAAGTCGCAAGACACCAAGGCCGAGGTCAAAGGCGCCTCGATCATCCTGCAACGCAGCTAGCCTCGCCGCTTGCGTTATTTTTTGGCTGTCCGCAGCAGCGAGCGCCGCGTGAAACGTTGCGCGACGCGGCTCAGAAACATCGCAATCGGCCGCAGCATCAGCAGGTCGGCGATCAGCGCGGACACCATCGCGAAGGCACTGAGCCAGCCGAACAGTCGCAGCGACGGCTGACTCGACAGCACCGTCATCGCTAGCCCGCAGGCCAGCACCGCCGACGTCAGGATCAGCGGCGGGCCGACCAGGATCGTTGCCCGCTCGACGCCGATCGCCGGATTTGGATCGGTGTCCTCGATCTGAAGGCGATTGAGGAAATGGATGGTGGCGCTCAGCCCCAGCCCGAACGACACCGTCAAGGCGATGACGCTGGCGAATTGCAGGCCCTGGCCCGCCAGCCACAGCGCGGTGCCGGCGAGCACGATCGGGAATAACCCTGGCAAGATGCTGATCAGCATCACCAGCGGCGAACGGAAGGCGATGCCGATGAAGGCGGCGACGAACGCGATCTCGACGGTCAGCCCGCGGCTCAATTTGTCGATCATCAGCGCGCTGTTGCGCGCCGCGATGACCGAAAGCCCGGTAACCGCGATCTTGTAGCCGGGATATTTGGCGCGGATCGCCGCCAATTCCTGATCGACGTGATCGACGATCGGCAGCAATTGGCTGGCGTCGGAATCGGGCACGCGGCCGCTGACGATGACGGCATTCTGCTCGGCGGAAATAAACCGGTGGGTCAGGTAATTCGGCAGCAAGTCGACATAGCTCTTGAGCGTCGCCACGTCCGAACGGCCAGCTTTTTCCGCGAGCCATTTGCGCAAGGTTTCCAGCGACCAGACGTTGCCGACGCCCTTTTCATGCTCGAGCAGGCCGTGCACGTCGCCGATCACCACGAGCGTCTGCGGGTCGTACAGCGAGGCGCCCTGCGGCAGCTGGATGTAGACGTCGAACGGATTGGCACCGGTCAATTTGAGGTCGAGCCGGTGGCTTGCCTGCACCGCCTGCTCGCGGTCCGGCACCTGGTCGGCGAGACGGTAGCGCGGCGACAGCTGCGCGTAGCCGAACGACAAGACGATGACGACGATCAGACTGATGGCCGAGTAAAGCCCCGGCCGCGCCACCATGCGCACCGCGATCCAGCTGCAGAACCGCCGCAGCACGTCGAGCGCGCGGTCGACGCCGCGCACCTGCTCGGCAAAGCTCGCCTCGTTGCGGATCAGCAGCACGCCGAGCAGCGGCACGCCCAGCAGCACTACGAACAGCGCGATCGCGGTCACGATCAGGCCGGCTTCGCCGAAGGTGCGGACGAGGTCGGAGGACGAGAATTGCAACGCGATGAACGAGACGCCGGCGGTGGCGTGGGTCAGCACGCAAGCCGGCCCGACGATGTAGAGCGCGTTGCGGAAGGCCCGTACCTTGCTGTCGCCGGCGATCAATCGATCGCGTGCCGCGAAGGTGAGTTGCATGCTGTCGGAGAAGCTGATCACCATGATCAGCGGCGTCATGACGTTGAGGAAGATATTGAGCTGGAAGCCGAGCCAGCCGAGCGCGCCGAGCGCGATCAGGATGGCGGCGAGCGGCGGCGCGGCGGCGATGATCATGAACGAGACGCGGCGGAAGAAGATCACCGCGATCAGGCAGCCTATGGCGAAGCCGAGTGTGTTGTAGGTCAGCCGGTCGCGTTCGATGGCGTCGCGGATTTCCAGCTGCATGACCGGTACGCCGGACAACTGGCTCCGCATCCCGGTGCCCTCGACCTGTGCGTCGACCGTCTTGCGCACGGAAGCGATGACGGGGTCGAGCTTACCCGGCGCCATCACCGCTGGATCGAGCGCCAGTACCATCAACGTCAATTTGCCGTCGGCCGACAGCAGTTTGTCGCGGATGATCTCGTTCGATGTGATCTTCTGGATCAGCGCCTGGTATTCTGGGCCTTCTGGCAGCGGCGTCGGGAACAGCGGCGGGGGGATGCTGTTCCCCGGGGTCGGCGGCTCGCGCGCCGAGAACATGGAGATAAGCCCGCGCGTGCCGTCGAGCAGCTGCAATTCGATCGCGAGACTGCGCAGCTGCTGCAGCGACGAGCGCTCGAGGATGGTGTCGCCCTCGATCACGATCAGCACGTCGAACTCGTTCGACGGGAACCGGCGGGTCACTTCCTCGTAGGTGCGGTAATCCTCGGTGTCGGAGCGGAACAGCTGGCTCAGCGAGTCGTCGACCTTGAGCCGGGCGAAGCCAACCGCGGCCAGCACCAGCAGCACGGCGAAGACGATCAGGCATATCGTCCGGTGCGTGAGCGAGTAAAAGCCGATGCGCTCGATGCCGAGTGCAAGATTGCGCGGTACGACCCGGTGCGGGGTCTCGCCGAACTCCGAGGCTGGGGGTGAATGACGTGTCACAATCCGGTCTCGGCGGGGTGGAATGCAGCTCTTGAGAGGAGTGAACAGCTTGCGGCCGCGCGCCGCAAGGTCAAGTCAGACCTTTGATTGCCGAAAACAGCGCGCGCACCTGGCGCTCCGGAATCCCGCGCGTGATGAAGACGACGCGGCTCTGCCGGTCGCCGTCCGGCCAGGCCGCGAGCTCGACCGGTGTGTGCGTCAGGTGCTGCACGAACTGCACCACCACCGGTCCGGCGCAGCCTTCGACGCTGAGGATGCCCTTGGCGCGCAGCAGGTCGCTCCCGCGCAGCGCCACCAGCGTCTCCATGGCTCGGGCGAAGGCCGGCCACGACAGCGGCGCATCTTCGGTGAGCACGAAGCTCGTAATGCCATCGCTGTGGCTCGCCTCGGCGACGAAAGCGTTGCGTTCGCCCGTGGCCACTTCGATCAACCGCCGCGGGTCGAGAGCGCCGTTGACCGCGGTCTCGATGGCTGCCCGCGGATTAAGCAGCGCAAGTTGCGCGGCCAGCGCCTCGGCCGCTTCGGGGCCGGCAATGTCGGTCTTGGTCACGACCAGCCGGTCGGCGAGGATCGCCTGCTTGCGCGCCTCCGGCGACCAGCCGAGCGTCTCGCCGCCGGTGGCCGCGTCGATCACCGTCACCACCACCTCGACATGGAACTCGCCGGCCAGCGCGCGGTCGGTGACGAAGGTCTGCAGGATCGGGCTCGGATCGGCGAGCCCGCTGGTCTCGATGACGATGCGGCGAAAATCGGGGATCTCGCCGCGCTCTCGCTCCATCACCAGGCGGCGCAGCGCGTTCTGCAGGTCGGAGCGCGTGATGCAGCACAGGCAGCCGTTGCCGAGCAGCACTGTCTCGTCGGCGCTTTCGCGCAGCAGCACGTCGTCGATGCCGGTGGCGCCGAATTCGTTGACCACCACTGCGGTGGCGGCGCCTTCCGGCGCCGCCAGGAAACGGCGCAGCAGCGTCGTTTTTCCGGCGCCGAGGAAGCCGGTGACGATCGTCACCGGGATGCGGTGCCCGCGCTCGCGCTTTTGTCTGCGCCCGAAGCGCCCCGCAGCCGGCGAGGGGAAAACCTGGTTCATAGGGCCAGTCTAGCCTGTCTCCGGTCGCGGGGAGAGGCCTAGAAATCCATCTCCAGGATGTAGAGCCCGCCGGTGTGGCGATCGACGGTGTAGACGATCTCGCGTTCGTCGACGAACACGTCGTTGAGCTGCACGGCGCCCGCCGGCGTGCCGGTCGGCGGCGGCGGCACGAAACAGGCGATTTCGTGCGGCGCGTAGGGGTTGGAGATGTCGTAGGCGCGCAGGCCGCCGTTGAAGAACGTGCCGAGGACGATCTCCTCGGAGCTCCACGCCGTCGGCAGCGGCACGTTCTCGTGCACGTTATGAGCGCCGAAGCGGCCGCCGCGATGGGAAAAGGCGTCCAGCGGCGGCATCGGGCAGGTCGAGATCGAGATCGGATGCGTCTCGTCCCGATTGTCGAGGATCCAGATCAGCTTCGGCCAGTCCTTGCCGGCGTCCTCGGTCGACTCGTCGGTCACGACCAGCAAATTGCGCGAGAACATTGGCACGACCGTGTGCATGAAGCCGGTGTAGGGCGGCGAGTTGGTCCAGTGCGAGATCGGCGTCGGCTTCGACTTGTCGGAGATGTCCATGATGAACATGCCGCCGTCGATATAGGCGAGGTAGAGCCGGTTGGGCTGCTGCGGATAGACGTTGGTGTTGTGCGCGCGATAGCCTTTGTCCAGCTTGTGGCGCGGTGGCGGCGCGACGTTGTCGCCCTGCCGCGTGCCCGGCATCCACCAGCGGCCGACCTCAACCGGCTTCGACGGGTTGCGCACGTCGATGCAGCGGTAGAACTGGTCGTCGAGCGGATTGTTGGCTTTGAAATCCGCCGCGCCCGAGGCCATGTGCACGTATTCACCGTCGCAGAACCAGAGCTGGTGCACGCCGCGCGAATCGTCGCCCGAGGTGTCGAAGAACGAAATCGAGCGCGGCTTCTCCGGCACCGAGATGTCGAACAGCTCCATGCCGGCAGGCTTCTGCCCCTTCTTCTGGGTCTGGTAGGCGACCGCCATGATGTCGCCCGCCGTCTCCAGCGAATTCGAGCGCATGAAGGGCTGCGACAGGTCGGTTTGGCAAACCACCTTCGGCTTGCGCGGGTCGGATACGTCGACCGCGGTGAAATTCTTTGGCGCGCTCTCGTGGGCGAGCCAGATGATGCGCCGGCCGTCCTTGGCGATCTGCACCGACATGCCTTCGCCCATGCCGCCGAAGCCGCCGAGCTCGTGCTGGGCGAGAAGATTGAAATTCCAGCAAACCGGCTCGCCGGTCTGGGTGAGCGGATGATGTGGCATTCGCGCCTCCGTTACTTCGCGTCAAAAAGGCCGGCGCGCCACCGCGCCGGCCCCGTCATTGCAGGTTGACTGTCAGGCCATCGCCTTCTTCAGGAAATCCTTGCGGAAGGCCTTGTTCCAGTCGGGCATTTCCTTGAGCTTCTTCGAGTTGATGAGTTCTTGCGACTGCGCGGTCATGTAGCTCTCGAGGTCGTCGGGCCAGCCGACGCCGACCTCGACGCGGCTCATCGCCGCGTTGAAGGTGTCCTTCGACATGGTGTAGCCCTTCGAGGTGTAGAAGCCGTAGACCACATCTGCGACTTTCTGTGGGCTGCTCTTGAAGTCTTTTTCGGCTTCGATCCAGGCCTTGAGATAGTTGACGACCGTGTCCGGATTCTTTTCGACGAACTCGGGCGTCGCCGCCATGAACACCGGCAGCTTGTCGAAGCTGTAGAACTCGGCGAGCGTGTTGCCGATGCCTTCGGCTTCGGCGATGGCGTTGTACGGCTCGACATTGACCATGGCGTCCACGGTCTTCGACAGCATGGCGGCGACCATGTTGTTCACGTCCATGCGGACTTCCTCGTAGTCGCCTTTCTTCAAGCCCGCCTTGGTGGCGATCTGGTCGACGAAGATGTTGCCGGTCGACGAGCCCGTCTGGTTGGCGACCTTCTTGCCCCTGAGGTCGGCCACGCTCTTCATGTTGAGATCCTTGCGGCCGATCACGCGCGCGGTCTTGCCGACGTTTTCGATCTTGGCGATGGCGACGAGACCGCCTTTCTCGTAGCCGATGGCGAAGGATGGCCCGGCGTAAGTGCCGAGATCGACCTGTCGCGCCACCATCTGCTGCATCGTCAGGTTGCCCGAGGGCACCGCGAATTCCTCGAACTTCACGCCATGCTTGTCGAGCAGGCCCGAGTGCAGGAGATAGTAGGTGGGCATGCCCCACATATTGGTCTGGTAGCCTTGCCGCACGGTGGCATCCGCGCGCGCGGGGCCGACGCCGAGACCGGCAGCGAGCACGCCGACGCCGCCTGCGACCAACGCGTCGCGGCGGGTAATGCCTTTCGCGAAACCTGTCATTGTGATCCTCCCGTTTTTGTTCATTTGGCTTTGCCGTTGGTCGCTGCTTCTTTTTCGCCGCCCTCGTGGCCGAGGTGACGGAGCAGTTCCTTCTGTACGTCGAGAAATTCCACGCTCAACGGATCGCGCGGCCGCGGCAGGTCGATCCTGATCTCTGCCTTCACCGTGCCCGGATGCGATGACATCACGATCACGCGGTCCGCCAGATAAACCGCCTCGGCGACATTGTGCGTCACGTAGATCACCGTCTTGCGGGTCTCCCGCCACACGTCGGCGAGCAGCCGCTGCATGTCGTCGCGCGTCAGCGCGTCGAGCGCCGCGAACGGCTCGTCCATCAGCAGCACCGCCGGATTGTAGGCCAGCGCCCGGGCGATCGCCACCCGCTGCTGCATGCCGCCGGAGAGGTGATGCGGGTAGGAGGCGGTGAATTTCTCGAGTTTCACTAGGCGCAACTGCTCGCGCGCGATGGTCTCGCGCTCCTGCTTGGGCACGCCCTTCATCTCCAGCCCGAAGGTGACGTTGCCAAGCGCGGTGCGCCAGGGGAACAGCTGCGCGAAATCCTGAAACACCACGCCGCGGTCCATGCCGTGGCCTTCGACCTTCTTGCCACCGATACGGATCTCGCCTTCGGCGGGCGCCAGGAAGCCGGCGATCATGTTGAGCAGCGTCGACTTGCCGCATCCGGATGGACCGACGATGCAGAGGAACTCGGATTCGCCGATGTCGAAGTTCACGTCCTGCACGCCCGGTACCTTGCCGGCGGGCGTGTCGTAGACCAGTGAGACGTCGCGAATTTCGATATGGGCCATTGCCTATCCCGGTCGCCTCCGGAAAGATACTACACCTTCCTCCGTTCTCCAGCAGAGCCTTGACACCATGAGATTGCTGGTCCTTCCCGGCGACGGCATCGGTCCCGAAATCACGGCCGCCGCCATGCCGGTGATGCAGGCGGCGTCCGAGCGTTTCGGCCTCGGGCTGCAGATTGACGAAGACGTCGTCGGCCGCGAAAGCCTCACCCGGCACGGCACCAGCGTGCGTCCCGACGTTTTTGAAGCCTCGCGCAAGGCCGACGGCCTTGTGCTGGGCCCGACCGCCGCGTTCGAGTACCGCGACCAGATCAACCCGTCGATGTACTTCCGCAAGAACCTCGATTTGTTCGCCAACATCCGCCCGGCGCGCACGTACCCGGGCGTCAAGCTGCGCGCCGGCGAATTCGACCTCGTCGTGGTGCGCGAGAACACCGAGGGCTTCTACGCCGACCGCAACATGGAATCCGGCGGCAGCGAAATGCTGGTCACCAGGGACATGGTGATCTCGCTCCGGCGCATCACGCGCTTCTGCTGCGAGCGTATCGCGCGCTCAGCCTTCGAATTGGCAAGGCGCCGCCGCGGCCACGTCACCGCCGTGCACAAGGCGAATGTGCTGAAGATGGGCGACGGGCTGTTTCTCGAGGAGTGCCGCAACGTCGCGAAGCAGTTCCCCGGCATCAAGCTCGACGAGATCATCGTCGACGCGATGATGGCGCATGCGGTGCGCAACCCGCAGCGCTTCGACGTCATCGTCACCACCAACATGTTCGGTGACATCCTGTCCGACCTGACCTCCGAGTTGTCGGGCAGCCTCGGCCTTGGCGGCTCGCTCAACGCCGGCGCCGATCATGCGATGGCGCAGGCGGCGCACGGCACCGCGCCCGACATCGCCGGCAAGAACATCGCCAATCCGTTCTCGCTGGTGCTCTCGATCTCATTGCTGCTCGCCTGGCACGGCCGCCGCAAGAAGCTGAAGGTGTTCGAGGACGCCGCCGCCGCGATCGAGCAGGCGATCGAGCAGGCCGTCACCGCGCGGGAAGCCACCGGCGATGTCGGCGGCACACTCGGCACCCGCGAGACCGGCGCGGCCCTGGCCAAGCGGCTGCGCGGCTGACGTCATGCGCTGCGATAGCCACATCCACATCATCGGGCCGCTGGCGAAATATCCGCAGCTCAAGGCGCGCAACTATCTCGCCGGCGTCGCCGAGCTTTCGACGCTGCAGCGGCTCGGCAAGGCGCGCGGCATCTCGCGTTTTGTGATCGTGCAGCCGAGCTTCTACGGCTCGGACAACACGGTGCTGCTGGAAGGTCTCGACGCGCTTGGGCCCCTCGGTCGCGCCGTTGCTGTGGTCGATGCCGATCATTCGGACGACGCAACGCTTGCCGACTGGCACCGGCGCGGCGTGCGTGGTCTGCGCGTCAACCTCTACAGCGCGCTCGGCACGCCGAAGCCGTTCGGCCACGAATTCTCCGCTATGGCGAGGATCGCGCGGCCGCTCGGCTGGCACGTCGAGGTGATCGCGCCGATCCGCCTGCTGGTCGACCAGGCCGAACTGCTGGCGCAGTCGCCGGCGCCGGTTGTCATTGATCACTATGGTGTCTACGGCGTCGCCACGCCGACAAGTGAGGAGGGCCGGCGCCTGCTGGCGCTGCTCGAGCTGCCGCATGTCTGGATGAAGCTGTCGGCGCCGTATCGCGTCAGCAGCAATCCGCTGCAGACCAAACCCGATCCGAAATGGCTCGCCGCCATTCTCGATCGCGCCGGCAACCGTTGCGTCTGGGGCAGCGACTGGCCGCATACGCCGCCGCACGAGGCACAGAAGGGCGGCGACATCGAAACGCCGTACCGCAAGATCTCATACACCGCGCTGGTCGACGACTTCGTCGCCGCGCTCGATGACGCCGACCTTGTGCAGTCGATCTTGGAAAACAACCCGGCGCGGCTTTACGATTACACAAACGAGGAAACCGGCGCCAAAACCGGGTGATTTTTGAGCCAGTTCCGTGCCCGGAACTTAGGCAGTAACCGTGTTATCGGTTAATTCCTGCGTTTACGGCGATTTAAGTTGGATGTTGCCCTCGGCAACCTTAGGCTTAATTCGGTCGCAATAGATTATGACAATTGAACCTATGTGGCGGCCGCCGTACTAATAGTGACGGCGATGGGGATTTTAGATGCGGTTGGGGAGCTTGTTGCGTAACGCGACGGTGCTGGGTGCCGTGCTCATTTCGGTGAGCGCGCAGGCGTCGGGCGTCAACGGCAGCTTCGAGCAGCCGGGCGGTTCCACGCAGCAGATCACCGGCTCGAATTTCCTTCCCGGCTGGACCTATGACGATAACGGCGGCACGGCGGTCGACTTCTACGAGAAGTCCGGCGCGGCCGGGTTCAACGCCGAGCACGGCAACTATTACGTCAGCTTCGGTCACACCAACAGCTTCGGCGGATCGATCACGCAGGACATCGACACCGTCGCTGGAGGCACCTACATCATCCATTACTGGCTGACCCAGCAAACAAGCACCGATCCGAACCAGCTTGCTGCGGCCTCGGTCTACAATGGTGGCGATCTGCTGAATCAGAACATCACGTCGCTGACGATGCCCGACGGCACCTGGGTGATGGAGACGCTGACGTTCCTCGCTGTGTCCGATACCTCGACCTTGGTGATCCAGGACGTCACCCCGGGCAGCGCGCGTGCGGATTGGGCGCTCGACAATGTCAGGATTTCGGCGACGCCGCTTCCCGCCGCGCTGCCGATGTTTGGCTCGGCCCTTTGCGCCGCAGGTGTTTTCGCCTGGCGTCGCCGCAAGCGCGCCGCCTAGTTCACCCGACTTCACTTTCGGATATTTCGGCCTCAGGACCTTCTGACGCGCGCAAGGCGCGTCGTCAGCTCTTCGTCGCGCGCACCATGCCCCAGCGCAGGACCGTCGCGCGCTCGATCGAGCCGAACACCAGCCGCTCGAACGCGAAGCCGATGGCGCCTATGACGATCAACGATGCCAGCATCACGTCGGCGTTGAGGAATTCCTTGGCGTCGAAAATCACCCAGCCGAGGCCCCAGTCGGAGGCCGCGATCATCTCGGCGCCGACTACCGCGATCCAGCAGCGCAGGAATGCCTGCCGCATTCCCGTGATGATGAAGGGCGACGCGCCTGGAATGATGACCTTCCAGAACAGCCGCTGCTCGTCGGCGCCCATCGAGCCGGCCGCACGCAGCCACAACGGATTGACCGAGCGCACGCCGGCCCAGGTGTTGAACAGCATCGGGAAGGTGGCGGCATAAAATACAATCAAGATCGTCGTCAGGTTGCCGATGCCGAACCACAACATGAACAACGGCACCAAGGCGAACGACGGGATCGGCATCAGCGCGCTGATCAGCGGCAGACAGAAATTCTCCACCCGCTTGGAGCGCGCCATCAGGATGCCGAGCGGCAGCGCGAACACCACCGCCAGCAGGAAGCCGAACATCACGCGATAGAGCGTATAGGCCGAATGCTCGAGCATGGTGCCGTCGGCGATCATGTCGATCAGCGTGCGCAAGATGGTCGGGATTGTCGGCAACAACGCCTTGGCGAATATGCCGCTGCGTGCCAGGCCCTCGTACAGCGCCGCCGCTGCGAGCAGCGTTAGGCCGCCGCGGATAATCGAAAGGTTGCGTTGCTTCTGCTCGGTCATGTCCGCCCCATCATGCCCCAGCGCACCACGGTGTAGTGCTCGAGCTTGGCGAAAACGAACTTCTCCAGCAGCAGGCCGATCACCGCAATGACGATGACGCCCGCCATCATCGCGTCGGTGTTGAGAAATTCGCGCGCCCCGAAGATCAGCCAGCCGAGCCCCCACGGCACGGCGGCGAGCATCTCGACCGCCACCAGGATGCGCCAGGCTTGTCCGAGGCCGAGCCGCAGTCCGGTAAGGATGTAGGGCAGGGCGCCGGGCAGGATGACGGTGCGGAACAGGCGCTGGTTGTTGGCGCCCATCGCCTGTGCCGAGCGCAGCCAGATTTCCTTCACCGCCTTCACGCCGGTCCAGGTGTTGTAGATGACCGGGAACATCGACACGAAGGCGACCAGCAGCACGGCGGAGACTTCGCCGGGCCCGAACCACAACAGGAACAGCGGCGTGTAGGCGAGGCCGGGGATCGGCGCGAGGATGCTCACCAGCGGCAGCAGGCTATCTTCTGCCGGGCGCGAGCGTCCCATCATCATGCCGATGCCGACGCCGCATGCGGCGGCGAGCCCGAAGCCGATCAGCAGCCGCAGCAGCGTCTCGACCGTGTGGTGCAGCAGGATGCCGTTGAGGCTCAGCGTGACAAAAGAGGTCGCGATCTGCTCGAGCGTCGGAAACAGCTGGCGCGGGAAGACGCCGGTCAGGGCGACGATCTCCCAGATCGCGCCGACTACCAGGAACGGGAAAGTGTTGCGCCAGACGACGCGCAGCCGCTCGCGGAACGCCTCGCCGTCGCGGCCGGAGGCAGCGGCGGCAATGCCGATCGTGGTGGCCGCGTTTTGCATGACGGCGTTCTCCCAGAGAGCGTGGCCTCTTCGCGGGCCTTTGTGCCGAGGATAGCGGTTTGCGCGGCTCGCCGACAAGCAAACGCGGGATAGGCTTGCGCCCGCGCCACTGGCGATTTGCGTCCAGACCAGCTAAACGCGCGCATGACAGTGGATTTAATGGAGTTTCGTGATGCCGAATAACGCGCAAAAGCTGGGCTGGATCGGGGCCGGACGCATGGGCACGCCCATGATCGAGCGTCTGCTCAAGGCTGGGCACAATGTCTCGATCTGGAACCGGACCCGCGCCAAGGCCGAGCCGCTCGCCGCCAAGGGCGGCAAGCTGGTCGACAAGCCGATCGAACTTGCCTCCTGCGACGTCGTGTTTGCGATCGTCTCGACCGGCAAGGACGTGGAGGAAGTGCTGTTCGGCAAGGATGGCCTCGTCACCGGCTCGGCCAAGCCGAAGATGGTGGTCGACTGCTCCTCAATCTCCGTCGAGGAATCGGCCGAGATCCGCAAGAAGCTCAAGGACAAGGGCGTGAGCTTCATCGCCTCGCCGGTGTCCGGCAACGCCAAGGTCATCAAGGCCGGCAAGCTCTCGGCGGTGGTGTCAGGCCCGGAAGCCGACGCTAAGACGGCGATGCCGCTGATCGAGGTGTTCGCGCCGCAAGGCGTGTCCTACGTCGGCGACGGCGAACTCGCGCGCATCTGCAAGATCGCGCACAACGTCATGCTCGGTGTCGTCATCGAGAACCTGATCGAGATCACGCTGCTCGCCAACAAGATGGGCGTGCCGCGCCACGCCTTCCTTGCCTTCATGAACAACGGCGTCATGGGCTCGATGTTCACCAAGTACAAGACGCCCGCGCTGGTCAATCTCGACTGGACCACGACCTTCACGCCCGAATTGCTGCGCAAGGATCTCGATCTCGGCCTCGAGCTCGGCCGTGAATGGGACGTGCCGATGCCGGTGACGGCGGCGACGCGCGAGGTGCTGCAGACGCATTTCGGCGCCGCGACGCTGCAGAAAGATCCGGAAGGCTACCTGCAGAAGGACTTCGCCGCACTTGCCGAGACCATGGCGCTCGCCGCCGGCATGACGCTCGAGCCGGAAAACAAGAATGTCGGCACCGGACTGGAATAACCGGCACAAAAAAGAGGGCCCCTTGCGGGGCCCTTTGTGCATAGGTGGAGGATTCACGCCGCTGTTAAACCAACTTGGGAGGAATACAGCGGGTGCGCACGAACTCAGTGAACCGGTGCGGCAGGCATTCCACAAGTAAAATGCCCATAAATTTGCCTCTGGTGAGGTTCCGTCAATTCACACATGATCGCCGCTGAAAGGAACACGCGAAATGGCCTTCACGCTCTACAACGCGCCGCAATCGACCTGCAGCCAGCGGGTTCGCTTCGTGCTCAATGCCAAGCAAGCTCCGTTCGACGAGGTGAAGCTCAACTTGCTGGAAGGCGATCAGCTCAAGCCGGAATACCTCAGGCTCAATCCCAACGGCGTCGTGCCCACTCTGGACCACGATGGCGCCATCATCACCGATTCAACCGTCATCACCGAATACCTCGACGAGGTTTCGCCGGATAACGCGTTCACTCCGGAATCGCCGGTCGAGCGCGCCCACATGCGCGCGCTGATGCATTTTATCGACGAGATGGCGGCCGCGGCCGTGCGCGTGCCCACGTTCAACCTCGCCTTCCTGCCCAGCTTTCAGAAGATGAGCCACCGCGCCTTCGTCGAGATGGCCGAGAGCAAGCCGCTGCGGCGCGAGTTCATGATGACGATGGGCCAGACCGGCTTCCCGCAGAAGGAAATGGATGCTGCGCTGGCGCGGCTGCGCCGCACCTACGAGCGCATGGACGCCGAGATCGAGAAAAGCGGCGGGCCCTGGCTGCAGGGCAAGACCATCACGCTGGCGGATGTTGCGGTGATGCCAGCGCTGGTTCGCATGCACGACCTGAACATGGCGCATCAGTGGGCCGACCTGCCACGCATCGTCAGCTGGTTCGACAACATCCGCGCGCAGCCGGCGTTCAAGCCGACCTACTATCACGGCTCATTGCTGTCGGAGCGCTTCCCGCATTTGCGCGAGAAGCTCTCCGCCAGCGCCTGAGCGCGGAAGTCTTGCTCCGCTAGGCGGCGGCTGTCGCGGTTGCCGCCGGCTTGCCGATCATGTCGAGCTTGCGCTGCATGCTAAACAGGTCGAGCGAGCGCAGCGGCAGGTTGACGAAAATGCCGATGCGGTTCGACAGCATGCGGAAAGTGTCGGCGTAGGCGAGCCTGACCTCGGCGTCGTTGCCCGCGGCAAAGGCCGGATTGGGGATGCCCCAATGGGCGAACACCGGGTGGCCCTGCCACGTCGACTGCGGCAGCAGAGTCGCGCTTTCACAAAGGGTAAAGACGAAGTCGAAGGCCGGTGCACCGTCGCGGGCCACTTCACTCCAGTCCTTTGAGCGAAGGGCGCTGACGTCGAAATGCATCTTCCTGAGCAGGTCGATGGCGTGCGGGTCGATTTCGGCATTGGCCTGGATGCCGGCCGAACAGGCGCGGAATTTTCCCTGGCCTTCGCGATTCAGAATGGCTTCCGCCATGACCGAACGGGCGCTGTTGCTGTTGCCCAGGAACAGGACGTTGTACTCCATGCCGCGATCACTCATGACCAACCACCCCTCGCCGCCCGGCCGAGCCGAGAACCAGTTCAAGATCGCCCGCGCGAACCATGATCCGAAATCGGATCGCGCCTTGCGGCTGCCGGGCTCGCGCATGTCGATAGGCGCAAAACGTTAAGTGCGGCTTATCGAAAGCTGTCACAATCGGAACGCGTGCAAAAAATTTCGCCGACATAAGACGCGCCGGAGAATTATGACAAAGATTGCAATTGCATGACTCTGACATTAATCGCCGGAAAACCATTGCCACGCTAAACGCTCGGTCAGCTTCCGACGCTCAAGGCACTCGATGAAAAGTCTTTTTCTGCCGCGGCTTCCGATCGCGGCCAAGGCCGTGCTGCTGATCGGCGCGCTCGGCATTATGTCAGCCGCCGCCAACTGGTTCTGCCTGCGCAGCCTGCACGAGATCGATCTCGTCAACGCCAAGGTCACCCAGCAGATCGAGCCGCAGCGGCTGACGCTGACTGAGGCCAAGATCGCCGTCGGCTGGATCGGGCTCGCCACCTACAAGATGGCCGCCAGCTCCGATCCCGACACCGTGCACGAAGCCAACGATGAACGCGCCGGGCAATACGCAGCGGCCAAGACCTGGCTCAACAGCGTCGCCGGCTATCTGCCCGGCAACCGCGAGGACCTCGACGGCATGCTCAGGCGCCTCGATGTGGTCAACCAGATCGCCGACTCGGTCTACGCCTTGAACAAGGCCGGCAATCGCGAGCAGGCCCGCTTTGTGCTCGAGTTCAAATTCGACCCGGCGCTGGTCGATGCCACCACCAGCGTCAACAGGCTGATCGACATCCTCGGCGGCCAGAACAGGATCGCCCTGGAGGAGATGGCCGAGCAAAAGGTTCTGACCTACAAGCTGCTCGCCGGCGTGCTGATCGGCGCCACGCTCGTCACGGTGCTGATGGCGATGCTGCTCGCGCACCGCCTGGTGGCGCGGCCGCTGCAGCGACTCGCCGATTGCATGCGGGAGATCGCGCAAGGCAGCTTCGACCTGGCGATCGAGGGGCTCAAGCGCAGCGACGAGGTCGGCGTCATGGCGCGTGCCGTGCTGGTGTTCCGCGACAATGGCGTCGCATTGCGCGAGGCCCAGGTGCAGCGCCAGCGTGCGCGCGAACAGGCGGCGGCCGAGAAGCGCGACGCGCTCGATCGTCTGGCGGCGAGCTTCGAAAGCAAGATCCTCAGCGTGGCGGCGTCACTGGCGTCCTCCGCCGCGCAGCTCGACGGCTCGGCGCGCTCGATGAGCGAAGTCGCCGAGAACTCCGGCCGCTCGGCGTCCACCGCGGCGGTGGTCGCGGGCGAAAGCACCGAGGCCGCCGGTACGGTGGCGGCTGCGATCGACGAGTTGTCCATGGCGATGCACGAGATCAACATGCAGGTCGGAAATGCCTCGGGTGTGGTCACCGAGGCCACCCGCCGCGTCGACATTGCGGTCGCCAACGCCGACGGCCTGGTATCCACCGTGATCGAGATCGACAAGGTAGCTGCCATGATCAACGCCATCGCCAACCAGACCAATCTGCTCGCGCTCAACGCCACCATCGAGGCGGCGCGCGCAGGCGAAGCGGGCCGCGGCTTTGCCGTGGTCGCGCAAGAGGTGAAGACGCTTGCCGCGCAGACCACCAAGGCGCTCGCCGAGATCAGGGACAAGACCGGCGCGGTCGCCCGCATTATCGAAGGCGTGCGCGGCGCGACGCAATCCATGTCGGCCGTGGTGATGCAGATCGAGGAGGTCTCGCGCTCGATCACAAGTTCGGTCCGTCTGCAGAGCGAAGCGACGCAGAAAATCGCCGAGAACGTCGACGGCGCCGCCTCGCGGTCGCGCCAGGTCGCCAGCACCATCGCCGGGGTGAGCGATTTCGCCAGCCGCACGCGGATGGATGCAAAGCAGATCACGCAGGCCGTCGGCGACCTCAACCGCCAGGCGACGGCGCTGCAGCATGAAGCTCAGGAATTCATCGCGCGCGTGCGGGCGGCGTAAAGCGCTGCCCGCACGTGCCGCGACCCGGTTTTGCCGGCTTGAACCTGTTCGCGTCCGGGTTCGACGAATACACTAGCGGCGCGTGCCGCCGCTCGCCGTTCGATGAGGGACATCATGCGCCGCATCTGTTTTACGCTCGTTGCCGGCCTGCTCGCCTTTGCGGGTGCCGCCGCCCAGGCGCAGAACAGCGCCAACGCCGACATTTGCGCGGCCGAAAACGACCCGACTGTGGCGCCGATGCAGCGCATCAACGCCTGCACGGCATTGATCGAGGCCGCAAAGGACGCGCCGGGGCCCGAGCTTTCGAAGCTTTTGACCAGCCGGGGCTCGACCTACTGGCTCATCGCCAAGAATTCGCAGGCCCGCGAGGATCTCGACCGTGCGATCGCGCTCGATGCGAACAATGCCCGTGCTTTCCGCGAGCGCGCTAATCTCTATCGCAGCATCGGCCGCGTCGACCGGGCGCTGGCAGACGCCAACGAGGCGGTTCGGCTCGACCCCAAGAGTGCCGAGGGCTTTGACGTGCGTGGCAACGTGTTCAACAACAACCGCCAGTTTGACCGCGCCATCGACGACTATAGCGAGGCGCTGCGGCTCGACCCGAAATCGGCGCAGACCTTCATGGATCGCGGCGTCGCCTATTATTTCAAAAACGACTACCAGGCGGCCATCAAGGACTACGACGAGTCGATCCGGCTGCGCCCGGGGAGAGCGCGTGCCTTTACCAACCGCGGCGCTGCCTACAAGAAGCTCGGGCGCCGTGAGCTGGCGCTCGCCGACGAGAGCGAGGCGATCCGCCTCGATCCGGCCGAGCCGGTGAATTTCGACAATCGCGGTCTGTCTTACGAAGAGAACGGCGACTACGATCGCGCCATCATCGACTTCAACGAGGCAATCCGCCTGAGGCCCCAGGCGAATTTCCTCACCAACCGCGGCGACAGCTACAATCACAAAAGCGACTACGACCGCGCTATCTCCGACTACGACCGCGCGCTCGCGCTCGACCCGGGCTTTTATCTCGCCCTCTACAACCGCGGTGTTGCCTATCACGCCAAGGGCAATGTCGACCGCGCCATCGCCGATTTCGAACAGGCGCTGCGCGTCAATCCGCGGTTGGACGAGGCCGCCGAGATGCTCGCCAAGGCGCGCGAGGAGCGCGACCGCCGCGTGGCCGCCGGCGGCAAGGATGAACTGCCGACCTTCGATTGCGATACCGCCAAGCTCGCGGTCGAGAAGGCGATCTGCTCGGATCCCGAATTGACGCGGCTCGACCGCGAGATCAACGCCGCCTACCGGGCGGCGATCAACCGGCTCAAGCCGGCCGCCGCCAGGCGGCTCAGAGAACAGCAGCGCGGCTTTGTCCTCAAGCGCAACAAGGCGTTCGGCAATCCGGATTACCAGTTCAGGCGTGAGCTTGAGCGTCGCCTCGCGGCGCTCAAGGACGCCGGCGGGAATTGACCTCGCGGCCGGTCGATTGCGTCACTATCTCTCATTACCGGGCGCCGGCGCGCGGCGCCGGCCATATTGCGTCAATTTCGAATCCAGGGAGGCTTCGCCATGAATCCCATCACTATGCTTGTCGTCGTCGTTTTCG